>Ga0209697_10000292_pt1 | contig 81700 bp, 45 predicted proteins | sample AliMusrvi5mmetaG_FD_184115 | JGI IMG/M metagenome (GOLD analysis project Ga0209697, IMG submission 184115) | Freshwater lake bacterial and archeal communities from Alinen Mustajarvi, Finland, to study Microbial Dark Matter (Phase II) - Alinen... | ecosystem: Environmental > Aquatic > Freshwater...
CGAGCATCTCGGCGTCGTCCGCCTTGAGCCGCAAGGCCTCGCCGCAGTCGGCGATTGCCTTGTCCCACTCGCGTTTCTTGGCATACGCCCGGCCGCGAACGGAGAAGGCCTCGCGGTAATCGGCCTTGCGCTTGATCGCCTCGGTGCAATCGGCGATCGCCCGGTCCCACGCGGCCTTCTTGGCCCATGCCAGGCCGCGATCGCCGTAGGCCTCGGCGGAATCCGTCTTGAGCGCGATCGCCTCCGTGCAGTCGGCGATGACCTTGTCCCACTCGCTATTCCTGACCAACGCGGCCGCGCGGATGACGTACGCTTCGGCGCAGTCGGCGTTCAGCTTGATCGCCTCGGTGCTGTCGGCGATCACCTTGTCCCAGTCGTTCTTTTTCGCAGAGGCGACCGCGCGAAGGGCGTAAGCCTCTGCGAAGTCCGGTTTGTGTTTGATCGCGTCGGTGCAGTCGGCGATCGCCTTGTCCCATTCGTTCTTCTTGGTCCAATCGTCGGCGCGGGTGACGAACGCCTCGGCATAGGCCGGGTTGATCCGGATCGCCTCATTCAAGTCGGCGATCGCGTGATCCCAGTCGTTTTTTTTGACGTATGCGATGCTGCGCTGGCGGAACGCCGCGGCGCAGTCCGGCTTGATGCGTATCGCTTCGCCAAAGCTGTTGATGGCCGGGTCAAATTCCTTACGAGCGAGTGCGGCCGTGCCCAGGGCGAAGGCACGGCGCAAGTCGGTGATCGCGCGTTCCGATTGGCTCTTCTGCGCGCACGCGATGCCGCGCTGGCGGATCGCCTCGGGGTAGTCCGGCTTGAGGCGTATCGCCTCATTGAAGCTGAGGATCGCCTGGTCGAAGTCTTTGCGCTCGATGGCGGCCGTGCCCTGGCTGAAGGCCTTTTCGGCATCGGCCGCATTGGAAGGATTCTGGGCAAAAGTAAGGCTCGCTGCGGAAACGGTTATCGCGAGGTAAGCGACGAGATATTTCATCCGACCCATCCCATTGGAAGTCTGCCTGGACATGCTGCTGGTGGTGGACACCTCCTCTATCGTAAACGCGAGGTATGCGAATTGCAAGTTAACGCGTCGATCTTTCTCCTCGGATGCTTACGCTGATGAGCATGATCAGCTATCGAAGGCTGTCGAACGGCATGACTATCAGGTAGTTCCGGTAAGGGTTGACGGCTGCCTACATTTGAAGACCGCAGTGAGCGCACTGGACGAAGAGACGGTCGTGGTCAACCCGGATTGGATTGATGCCGGGAAACTGAGCGGATTCAAGCATATCCTGGTCGCCGCGACGGAACCCTTCGCGGCGAATTGCCTGGTCCTGAACGATGTGGTCCACCTTTCGGCCCGGTGAGGGCGCACCCGGGATCTGCTGGAGCAGCGAGGATTCTCGACGCAGGCTCTCACAATTTCCGAACTCGAGAAGGCGGAAGCTGGGCTCACATGCCTGAGCTTAACTTTTGGGGCCTAGAGGGGGATGCAGAGCATAGTCTTGGATAGCTCCGAGGGCACATCCAGGTGGCGATCACTCAAGTCGCAGTACGGTGAACGAGCAGGCTGGGAAAGTGCGAATTGTGCTCCCGTTGTTGATCTGGCGTTCCCAAGCGTTCTGCCGGGGAACAATCGCGTCCGTCTTGCCGGCCAAGTTGATAGCATCTAACGGCCCCGACAGGTCCGTCGCCTGGGCCTCAGGCTTGATGGGCGTGAATCCCGTGATCCGAATTCGCACCGTGACTGCGGTGTCGGTCGGATTCACCACCTGCAAGACGAGTGTCTTCCCGTCTTCGCTCAGCTTGGCATTGGCGTCCAAGTTGCCCTTCTGACCGCTCACTTCACAGCCGACCAGTTTTGGCTGGTAGTTGCGAGCGACTACCTGTGTCACATAGCCGGGCGGCTGGAGCCAGACTCGCGACGGGTTGAGGAACAAGAGCCCCTGGTCCCACCCATTATCGTTCTGGCGGTCGGGCTGAAGGCAGTTGGCCGACGCCGCGATCGGAATCCGCCCGTCGCGTTCAATGGCGTTGATCGCCAGCGAGTTGGCTAGCGCCCGCTTCTGGGAATGGTTGCCGGCATTGAACTCGAAGACCGCCACTTGGAAGCGAGCGCCATCGGCAATCCGCTCCAGCGCGCTGACGAACGAAAACATGCCGGCAAAGGCGGCGTCGGGGCGTGGGCCATCGGTGCCCACGTGGACGTCGAACCAGACCTCGCGCCCATGTTGCTTGGCAAGGCGGATGATCTTCTGCTGGCCAGCAAGCGACGTAATGCCCGAGAACGCGCCGCTGAACTTCAGCGGATCGCGGATTGCGCTTCCGTACACGAAATCGCCGACGATAAGCACGACTTCCTTGTCCTTCGCCCAGATGGTTTTGGCCAGAGCCTCGAACCTGGCGGCGTACTTCTCATCCACTCGCTCCTCGTTTCCCAACTCAATGAAGCGGAGCCGGTACGTCGCAGAAGTTCATGAAATCGAGAATGCCCCAGCCGTTGTAGAACGCGAGAGGCCAATCGCGACATTGCCATCACGCTGAACGTGTGCGGAGGGTGAAATGCGGGAGGGCCATGGGTAACGCCCGACGATGCCCCCAGGCAACTCGTCCCTACCGTGGTCAAAACGAGTGGCTCGAAGCGGTTCCGTGAAAAGCTCTCCCGGCCGGCCGCCGCAAAGTCCGGCAAAGTGGACGCCGGAAACTGGCGAAAGCGGCCCCTCGCTTGACATCCCGGGAGCGACAATTCATATTCGTAGGTGTCCTCTTGCTGCCCCCCCAAGGCGGCTCTGCCCGCGGACCTGCGGCACGGGGGATTGTCCTGTCTTGTGTGCGGCCTGCCCGACCCACCCTACACGATCTTGCCCGCGAAATCCGCCCCCTTCCCTACGTACGAAGACGCCCAAGTGGAGCAAAGCCATGCTAAAACGTCCGGTTAGCAGAGTCGTCGGTCTGACCGCTTGGTGTCTGGCGCTCCTGGCGGTTGCCGGGCCGGTTTCCGGATGGGAGCCCAATGAGAAAGATCTGGGCGCGGCCATCAGCACGGGTGACTTCAGGGGGTACTTTGCCAAGCTATCCGCCTGGTTAGACCAGAAGACGCCCTCCGACACCGGCAAGATCACGCAATCCGCCTTGACCGCGCTACTCAAGGAACCGGTTTTCAGGAACGCCCTGGACCAGCGGCGGTTTCTGGAGACGCATGGCGTTGACAAACTCAACGCCTTCGCAAAAGTCGAAGCCAAGCGGCCGTTCCTGGCATGGGTGATGACGAGCACTGAGCGCATGGATCTCTACATGGAGTACGCGACGCCCGGAATTGATGCGCTGGAACGATGGTACAAGCTCTATACCGAGGACCCGGAATCGAGGCAGGGGATTTACCTCAGGATGGCCATGGCGGCAGCCCTCTGGCCGCCCGGCGGCGTGGGCCAGTACAGGGGCACTGAGGCCATTGAGTGGCATAAACGTTACAACAATTTCAAGACCGCGCACAAGAACAAGAACCTGGTGCCGAGTTTTGACCATCTCCTGGTCTGCGATTATGCCAGGTGCCTGAACTGCATCGGCGCAGATACCGACATCAACTGGGCGCGGCAGATGATCCACGACTGGCGCCCCGACCTGTTGGAGAAGGAGCAGATCCACAAGATCGTCAGCGAGGTCTGGCGCCGATGGTCGCCGTTCCCCTTCACCAACGGCTACATTACCGTGATGGAGGGCGGCGGCAAGTGCGGGCCAAGGGGCATGTTCGGCCAGTTCGTCTGCAACGCGATGGGCGTTCCCGCCATCGGCGTGGGCCAGCCGCAGCATTGCACGTTCGCCGCGAGGTGCGATTACCCGGAAACCAAGCCGCAGGTCGGAAGTCTCTGGAAAGTCTACCAGGGCGACGGGTGGGAAGTCTCGGATTGCGGCGGCTGCAACGGCGCCCATTTCGCCGCGCAGGAGACACTGAAGTACCGCACGGCCGAGTGGTCCCTCGTTCAGCACCTGAACTGGCTGGCATCCGCGATTCCCACGAAAGAACGGGCGGCCGCCGTCAAGGCATTGGCCGTGAAGGTCGTGAAGCCTGTGAACACAACGAATCCCATGGGGGTCCCGGCGTTCGAGTGCGACGTTGTCTTCGCCGGCAGCGCCGCCAAGGCCGACCCGTCGAAGAAGGAGGCCATCGCAAACTTCAACGTGGAAGGGCCCCCTGCGGCAACGGATGCATCGAACATGGCTTCCAGGCCGGCTCGCGTCAAGGAATCTCCCTTCAAGGTGGCGCCGGGCGTCATTCACGTTGAAGCGGAAACATTTACCAACTGCTTCGCTGAGCCTGCTTATCCGCCGAACAGCAGGGGCGGGTCTTTGTTTTCGACGCCTGGACCGGCGGCAAGCAGATCTACTTCCAGCGGAACATGAAGATCAGTTGGGTGGATTACGTGATCGACGTGCCGGAAGCCGGAACCTACGCAATGGAAGTGATGCTTGCGGCGGCCAACCGCGACTAGGTGCTGGAAGTGAGTTGCCGCGAAGAGAAGCTCGGTACGGTCAAGATCCCCGGCACGATCGGACTGTGGAAGAAGATGGAGCCGATCGATGTGAAGCTGAAGAAGGGGACTCAGACCCTGAGAATCACTTCCCCGTCCATGCAAAGGGGAATATCGATCCGGTGGTTTGATTTGATTCCGAAACGATAATGCTGTTCGGAGCCCAGTCAGGTGGAGCCGTGAAAAGGACTGCCTCAACTCATGAAGACACGGATCATCGTCATCGGCGCGCTCGCTTTGTACGCGGCATGCGCGGTCAACCAGCCCGGGCACTCATTCGCGGAAAATAGCGTACAGGAATCAGATTCCTCTCGGACGACTCTCTGCCTTGACGGGCAATGGCAGGTGGCCAAGGGTTCTGCCACCGAGCCGCCGGCCGTGTTTCCGAGCTCGATGCAGATCCCGGGGTTGGTTCGCCAGGCAGTGCCTGCGCTTGAGAAAGATGCGACCGAGAGTGCGCGTCAAAGCACCTTTTGGCTACGCCGTTCGTTTAACCTTCCAAACCGACTCCGGGAAGTGGCGGTGCTGCGCATCGGTCAAGCACTGTACGGATTCAAGGTGCGGATCAACGGGCAGCTCGCCGCCGAGAATCCCAGCGGGCAGGCGCCGAGTTCTTTCGATGTCCGCAAATTCATCAAGCCCGGCGTTAACGACATCTGCATCGGTGTGAACACCATGGCCGGCGTTCCTCCGGACAGAAGGCGGGAGGGTGCCGCCGAGCTTTGGCACATTGTGAGTCCGGCGAAAATCCCCGTAGGTTGGGACTACGAGAAGGATCGTTACATTCCGGGTATTACCGACTCCGTGGAGTTGATCACCGCGGAGACGCCCTATATTCAACTCACTCAGGTCGTGCCCGAGATTAGCAAGCCCGCCGCCACCGTGCATGTATGGCTGCAAGGCGTGCCCGCAAGCGGGTCGCCCGTCACCGTAGTTATCCGCCAATGGAAGAGCGGCGACAAAGTCGGTGAAACTACGGTACAGGCAAAACCGGATGCGCAAGGAAACGCCCATGCTGTTGCCACCGTGGAGATCCCCGGAGGCCATTTTTGGACGCCCGAAGACCCCTTTCTCTATACCGCCCGCATTACCACAGCCAAGGATGCGTACGCAACCCGCTTTGGGCTGCGCACCGTCACCTTCGATCCGAAATCCGGGCGTGCCATTCTCAACGGCAAGCCGTATTTCCTGCGCGGAACCAACTACTGCCTCCAGCGATTCATGGACGATCCGCAGGTGTGCAAGCGTCTGCCATGGGACCGCAAGTGGGTGCGCGGACTCCACCGGAAAGGGAAGCTCATGCACTGGAACTGCATCCGTTATTGCATCGGCCTGGTGCCGCAGTTCTGGTACGACATTGCCGACGAGGAAGGGTTCCTGATTCAAAACCAGTACCCGGTCTGGACGTGTGAGAAACCCTTTGACAATTCCCATAACGGAACCGTAGCGGCGCTGGCGAAAGACTATCAGGCGATGATGGAATGGCAATGGAACCATCCTTCCGTCGCGATCTGGGATGCCAGCAATGAAACCGCCGCCCGTGAGACCGCCTTGGCCGTGAAGCAGGTGCGGGACCTCGATCTCTCGCGCCGCCCCTGGTCCAACGGATGGAGCGCTCCCGAGCGCGTGACAGATCCCGTCGAATCGCACCCGTACTATTTCAGCCAGGCGAAAGGCCATGCCTGGCTCTCCGGCCTTGAATCCACGGAGCCGGCCCGGTTCACTCACAAACAGTGCGTAGTCGTCAACGAGTATGGCTGGTTGTGGATCAATCGGGACGGCACGCCGACCACGCTCACAAAGCCTATTTATCAACAGATCTTGGGCGACGACATTTCCGCCACGCGGTGCCGTCACATGTACGCTCTCTTTGAGGCGGCCGAGACCGAATTCTGGCGCCACGCCCGCACCCCGGCCGCCGTCATGGAATTCTGCATGCTCGCTTATTGCCATTCCGGTATTGGGCTGACCAGCGACCACTTCCTTGGAAACAGCGGCGTGGAGAAACTGGAACTGGAACCGGAATTCACAAGGTATGTCCGCGACGCCTTCGCGCCGGTGGGCGTGATGATCAAGTACTGGAAGCCCGAGATGACAGCCGGGAAGACGATTCCGCTTTCCGTGAGCCTTATCAACGACCTGGACGAACCGTGGAGTGGCAAGGTGGTGTTGCGCTTCATCCAGGAGGGCAGGACGGTCGCGGAGTTTGCAAAACCAGCGGCACTGACTCCGCAGAGCGCCGCCACCGTGTCGTTCGACTCCCTCACCGTGCCCGGAAAGCCAGGGCCGTATCTGCTTGTGGCGCAAATCCAAGGTGCCGACGGACAGCCCGTCGAAAGTGTGCGGGAGATCAAGCTTGTCCCATATCCGACGGCGATTCGTTGACGCTTGCGGATCTGCCGCGACGGCCGGTCTTCTTTTGTTCGGATGGCCGCTTTTCTCAATAACTCGTTCGTACTCCGGGACGGCCGGACCACCGCTCCAGTTGCCGGAGGATGCCGGGGGGGCATGCAGCAGGGTTTCGTAACTTCCCTCGGGAATCCGACCGGGCTGCCAGGCATGCAGTCCGATGTCGTTGAAGAGGACCATATCGTACGTGTGTTCGGCGAAGATGCCCTGCATGTCCTTCGGCAAATCTCCCGAGCCGATGTGCTTGGGCGTGATCCATGCGTCCAAGTTGGCTTTGCCCCGCAAAAGGTCCGCAGCCTAGCCGTGATAGCCACCCGGGATCGAGTCGCCAATCAGCAGGGCATGCGGCAGCTAGGGATCGCCGACGAGCACCTGCCGCACACCTCAACCGATAGGCTTGGCGGCGGCCATGGGCGTCGTCTGAGCGACCAACCCAACATGGAATACTGCCAGACGGCGGATGATCGGTTCGGCCACCGACGATGTAACCCGCAGGCGAACCTTCGTGACTTCGGTTGGCTGAAAACGCTCGATTCGCTTATGGCCGATCGACTCACCGCAGGCCAACTCGATCCATCGGTCCCCGACCAGACCTTCCAGCACATAGTGACTTACCCGCTGGCCCTCGGTGATCTGCTCCATGAAGATTGCGTGGTCGATGACGGTTGGCTTTGCGAGTACAAGCTCTACAGCATTGCCACGGCCAGTGGTTTCCGCGATACTCTTCCCGAACCGCCGTCGGATCTCGTCGCCGAACTCCTTGAGCCGTTTCATGTCCGCCTCGGGAATCAAGCCCTGGCGGTCGATGTTCCCGTTGAGGATCAGATTGCAGCCGCGGCCCACGGAGCCGTAATACATCTCAACCAGTTCGGCGACGCTACGGATCTTATTCTCCTGATTCGGATGCCAGAACCATGCGTGATTCCGTAACGGGGCGTCGCACTCGCCCGGCTGCCAGACTTTGCCCTGGGGATCTCCCACCCCTTCGTCATTCGCCCGCACCACGGTACTCCAGGACGGATAGCCGGTCACGCCACCCTCGTTGCCGGGCCAGCGGGTGTTACCTGCCGGATTGTCCGGCGGCCCCTGGAACGTCACGGCGCGGGGCTGAAGCCGCCGGAGAATCGGCACCAGGTCCGGTCCGCCCTTTTCAGGTGGAAGCGTGCCGCCGTCAAACCAGATGTAGGTGAGCGGGCCGTAGTTGCCCCAGAGTTCCGTCACCAAGCGTTCCGTCCGTCGCCGGTATTCGGCCTGCCGCGGGTCATTCGGATTTGTCACCCCTTTGACCGTGCAGTTGTTGAACACGTCGCAATAGGCGTTGGCCGACATGCTGCAATAGAGGCCTGGCTGGATACCGAACTTCTTGCACGACGCGACGTAATCGCCGACCACGTCTCCCTTGCCGTCTCGCCACTTCGATTGCCGGACGCCGTACGGATACGCTTCGCTCTGCCAGGAAATGAAACCGGTGCAGTGCTTGGCCACAAAGACCGTGTACCGGGCTCCCATCGCCTTGGCCGCTTCGAGCCACTGGTCCGTGTTGAGTTTTGGCGGACTGTAGACGCTGGGGTCGAGGTGCCCCTGGCGTTGCCAATCGCCTTCGCCCCCGTCAGTAAAAACCGGGATGTCGAAATGGTAGAACAGGCCGAGTTCCAGATCCTGCCAAGCGGCTTGCTCGGGTGTCGGCCGGGTCAACTCGGCATCGTGGGCCGGTGCTTCGGCATGAACGAATGGGATGGCGACCAGGCACAACAGACCGGATAGGGTTATCATCAATCGCATTGGGACTTTCCTTGGCAAATGCTTGGGCTGATCACTATTGTAAGTGACGTCGCTGGCGGATGGTAGAATGAGGTTTTGGGGAACTGGCAATGATAATTCACGCGGATATGGACGCGTCTAACGCGTCGGTTGAGGAACGCGACCGGCCAGAACTGGTCGGCAGCAGCCACAGTCACGATGTAGTGCACAAGTGATCCTCAGTTTCAATAAGGCCGCGGCTCGCGCGTTGGCCGGACTGGGAACACCGTGAACAACCGGGCCACGAACGTCCAAAGCACGCATTGCCGTTTTCTTCCCTGGTTCCCGTTTCGTCGATGTTGAAGTGGTCTTGCATCGGCAGTTCAACTGCTACTTCCTTATGCGACGGCCGCAACGCCGCCGTCACTTGATTTGCGAATTGTCACCGTCAGCGCCGGGCAGCAGGGTTGACCCAAGATCCGGTCACACCAGGGCCAGCGGCCGGCAGAGGATCATCCGTGGCGGAAAGGGTTGCCTGGGCCCCACCCTGAGTTGTTCCTAACCTTTCACCAAGGGGACATTTCTATCTGTGGACAACAAATTGAGGGGAGGTAGATTGCGGGTCCACTACGGTGTGGTTAAAATCACCTTAGTCCCAGCACTTTTTGCTGCTGGCTTCCCTGACGTAACCGCCCATCCGCGAAACGGAATAAGAACCGCCAGGATTTGGAGCCTACTGTAACTCAAAGAACCGGTGCTGCAATACCGATTGGAAGGTGTACGATGAAATGCGTCATTGTTTCGCCGGCATCCCACCGCGATGTAACTGCTTGGATTCTCCCGTGCCTCGCTCTGATTGTGTCGAGTCTGGCCCTCGATTGCCATGTCGCCGCTGCCTCGAATTACGAGCGGCCATACGAGCCGCCGGTCAAGACCGCCCTTTTGCCCTTGCCGCCGGGCGCCGTCGAGCCGCAACTCTGGCTCCGCGACTGGGCCGTCGCCATGCGCGAAGGAATTACCGGGCACCTCGACGAACATCACCCAGTTTTCGCCGACGGCTGGAAGGGCAAGGCCATCGCCTGGACAGGCGCCAAGGCCGATGGCACCGGCTGGCCGATCGAACAGTCGGCCTACTGGCTCGACGGTTCCATCCGGCTGGGTTATATCCTCCACGATCAGGCCCTGATCGAGAAGACTCGCGCCCGGCTCGACCCGATCGTGGATGGCGTCAACAAGGCGGAATTCGGGACGTCGCTGGTCTATTGGAAGAAGGGGTTCAAGCCCCAGGGGTTTGACAGTTGGGCACATTCGCAGATGGGGCGGGCCTTGGTCGCCCTCTACCAAGGCAGCGGCGAACGGAAGGTGCTCGACGCCCTGGCCAAAGTCTACGCCGATTATCCGGAGCAGATGGGCAATCTGCACTTTGACGATGTCAGCGGCCTGTGCAATCTTGACGCCATGATGGAAACATACACCTACTGTGGCGACGGGCGTATCCTGGAGCGGGCCCTACGGGGAATTCGACAGCCGGCCGTGATGGCAGACATGCGTGCCTGGGCCGACGGCCACCTTGCTTGTGGACACATGGTCATCACGTATGAGAACATCCGCCTGCCAGCGCTCATGTATCCTTGGACGAGCGACGTCGCCCACTTGCAGGCAACCCAGGGCGCATTTCGCTGGCTCGACGAGAATCATACGCTGCCCTACGGCCTGACTTCCGGCGAAGAGTTTGCCGCCGGAGTCGGGGCCGCCAGAAAGACGGAAACCTGCAACATTCCGGCCATGCTTCTGGCATGTTCGTGGATGTATCGTATCGTGGGCGACGGCGCCTGGGGCGATCGCATGGAGCGTGCGATATTCAACGCGGGCCCGGTTCCCTTCGCCCGCGATTGCAAGACGGCTTGCTACTACCAGTCGCCCAACCGCATCCGCGACGGCGTGGTGCCCGTCGAGTCTCCCTGCCCCGGGCCGGGCTGCCTCGATTACACGCCGGTCGCCTGCCGCCACGTGCTCTGCTGCGGTGGGGCCATCAATCGCATCCTTCCGTATTTCATCCAGAACATGTGGATGGCGACCCGCGACAACGGGCTCGCCGCCGCCTTGTACGGACCATGCACTGTCTCGGCGCTCGTGGGGACGCGAGTGCCGGCAAGCTTGAAAGTCAAAACAGACTACCCGTTCGGCGAAACGATTCGCATTTCGGTCGATCCGCGGGAGCCGGTCGATTTTCCGCTTTATCTGCGTCTGCCTGCCTGGTGCCGCGGGCCCGAGATTCGCGTCAACGGCCAGACATTTGCGGCGGAAAAGCGGCCGGACCGCAAGGGATTCGTCCGCATCGAACGCCGCTGGTCGAAGGGGGACGCGGTGACGCTTTCGCTACCGATGGCGGCGGTCGTTACAACGGGCTGCGAGACGCCCTACCCATCCTCAATCCGGCAATACTTCAAGCACGAGCCGGCGGAACTGTTCGAGCCGCGAAAGTCGCCCTTTGCGACGGTCTCGGCTGGTCCGCTGTTGTTCGCACTGCCGATCGCGGATCACGGGCCCAACGCGCCGGTCGCCGACGTGAAGTGGCAATATGCCCTCGACGTGGCCAATGCGCGTGCGACTGGCCTGAAAATCGAGCGTCTTCCGATGCCCGCACGCTGGGATTGGCCCCTGGACGCGCCGCTGTCGATTTCCGTGCCCGCCCGGCAGTTCGACTGGCACCCGACGAATGCCCAGAGTCTGCCCGCGGAGCCGGTGACGGGCGGGAAGGCCGAGACCATTCGCCTAGTGCCCTACGGTTGCACGAAATTCCGCATTTCCATGTTCCCGGTCGCGATGTGAAGGGAAGTGCTTGAGCCACTGTCAAAATAATGACTTCGCGTGAACGTTTGCTTTCGGCGCTCCAGCGGAAGGTTCCCGACCGACTGCCGGTAACCACGCACCATCTCATGCCATACTTCCTCGAGAAATAGACACCGCTTGTCTCGTGGGTATGGGTCACGGATTTGTCTACTATAGGGTCTGGCACGTGGCGATTAATAGCTCGTCCCAGTGTCGAGACGTGCAATTTGGCAGGGATGCGGTAAGTGGATGCCGCGCATAAGATGCAATAATGGATCGTGAAGCGAAGGAGCCTCGCATGGGAAGAACACACTTTGCCCCGCGGTTCATCTGGACCGCTCTGCTGGCAGTCGCGACAACCGCAGCCTTGGCTGCCGAAACCAGTCCAGATGTGAAGCATGAAGTCCAGAGGAGGACGCTCACCGTGGCCTTGGACGGTTCGGGATGTATCGTCCATTGCCTCGTCGGCGGGCACAAGCAACCGTGGCCTGTCTCCGCACGGACGACGTTAGGCGACTGTAAGGCCACCGGCGAAACTTCCGTCGCAAAGAACCTCGGCGGCTGCGCATTCACCCGCAAGCTAACGGATGCGCAAGGCCATACCGCCACGGTCACCGAACGCTTTAGCCCCGATGGCGACGGCGTCCGCTGGGATGTCGAAATCAGCAGCCAGGGCGACCCTTGGACAACACCGATCGTTTCCCAGGTGGCCTGCGCCCCTCCCGAGACGAAGCTCTTCTGGACTGCCTGGGGCTCGCCGGACTTCTCCGGGCAAAATCTCACCCCCGAACTCGCGTCGCTGGTCCAGTCCGGCAAAGCCTCTGTCACCGGGGCCTGGGCCGATCCGCTGGCACCGGTGGGATTCCTCAACCGATCCTGGCACTACGGCAATGTCACCCAGAGTTGTCCTGTGGGGAGTGATTACGTGGCCCTGCCGCTATTCACCATTCTCGACCCCAAGACCGACACCGGACTGAGCCTCGTTCTCTCGCCCGACGACATCCTGCTCAACCTGGACCTGCAGGTAACCGCCAGCGGGCACATCAGCTACTCGCGCATCAACCACCGGCTAGGCGGCGGCAAGGTGTTGAAGCTGACAATGCATCTGGTTCCCCACGAGGCATCTTGGCGCGGGGGTCTGCGTTTCCTGACCGCGCGATATCCGCAGTTCTTTGATACCCCCAATCCGCGCAGCCACAAGATCGGCGGCTGCGGCGCCTACTCGACGGGCGAGCAGGAAATCGATGTCGCGAAGTTCAAGCTGATGGCGCTGGGGTTCAATTGGAAGCTCTCCGACGACTTCCCTTACATGGGCATGTTTATCCCGCCGGTCAAGGACGCGGAAGAAAAATGGCAGCGGTCCTGCGACGAGGATTCGGCCGCCTACAAGGGACCGACCAGTTCTTGCCGAGTGATGAACGATTACGCGAAGTACATGAAGCGAAACGGGTTCGCCGTGCTCTCATACTTCAACGTCACCGAGTTCGGCAAGAACATGTACGGCCGCAAGCCGGAGCGGCAAGCCGAGGACCCGGAATTGTGGAAAGATCCGGCCGGCTACATTCAGCATAAGCTCCCGCGAGCGGTCGTCGATCCCCGCATCTCCACCTGCTACAACGCGTATATCGTGGATCCCGGCGACCCCGGCTACCGGGCATTCCTGCTCGAGCAGGCCGAGCGCAACACGAAGATGCTGCCCGACACAGACGGCATCTGCATCGACCGCGCCGACTGGCTGCGGCTGTACAACCGCCGGGCTGACGATGGCGTCTCGTGGCTCGATGGCAAACCGGCCCGCTCGTTGTTCCGTTCCTGGTCCGATCTCATGTCCAGACTTGGGCCGCAGATGCACCAGGCCGACAAACTGATCTACTCGAACCTGATGACCATGCGGCTGGAACTCTGCCGCGAACTGGACGGCATATACACGGAATTCGGCAATAACGGCAACGCGCTGAACGCCTCGGCGCTGCTGGGGCTTCGCAAGCCGGTGGTTTGCTGGACCTACAACGAGAGTCTGAACGAGCCCGACCCCGATGCCTTCATGCAACGTCACCTCCACATGGGCTGCTTTCCCACCGCGCCCTATCCGTGGAACAATCACTGCATCAATCCCGAGCCGAAGGCGGACAAGCTCTACTGCGCCTACGGCCCTCTGCTCAGCGCGCTGCGGGGCAAGAAATGGGTCCTGGCGGCCCACTGCGTGGAGTCGGCGACCCCCGGGGTGAAAGTCAACCTCTTCGAAGTCCCCGGCGGCTACGCCTTGCCCGTCACCTTCGGGGGCAAGGCCGCGACCGCGACCGCGACCGTGCGGGTCCGCAACATTCCGGGCCTCGAAAAGATGAAATGTATAGCCCTGCATCCCGGCCGCGAGGTGGCGTCACCCGCGACATCGCACTTCCGCGACGGCGTACTCGAACTTACTGTGCCGCTCGTAAGCGGTTGCGCCATGATCACCATGACACAGCTTTCTCCCGTAGAGTCCCCGCGGATGTCAAGTTACTTTCCCCAGGCCGTTGCCAGAATCACCTGGACTTCCTCAAGGGGTATTCGGCAGAGTGGATTGAAAGCGGTAACATCCGGAGCCCACCTCAAAGACGGTGGCGGAGCCTTCCATCTTCGGGAACTTCACGCCCTCCGCCGATTTCGCGGGCCCGCCCGACTCCGTCACTTCGGCGGCATCCTTCGCCGGGACATACACGGTCGCCGTCGTGTTGGCAGGAATCGTGACCTCCATTGCCAGTCGCTCGCCATCGCGATTCCAGTTGCTTGCAATGCGTCCGTGGATTGAATCGTATCTGCATTTGACCCAGGTCAGGTCGCCGACGACCGCGGGCTTGATGATAAACTTCTTGAAGCCCGGCCCCGCTTCATCGGGGCGGATGCCGGCCAGCCCCTGGTACATCCAGCCCCCGGGGCACGTATAGCACGAGTGGATCTGCGACCAATAGCCGTCCCACTGCTCCCACATCGTCGTCGAGCCCTGTGCGAGCATGTAGCCCCAGCCCGGAAAATCCTTCTGCGTTGCCATGGTAAACGCCAGGTCGTTGCGGCCGGATTGCTGGAGATACTGAAACAGGAATTAGGTGCCCAACATGCCCGTGTCGAGGTGACCTTTGTTCTTCACAAGCGTGATGTCTTCGAGCTTCTTCTGGATCGACTCTCGCAATTCCTCCGGCACGATGGCCAACAGCAGCGGTATCGCCGTAACCGTCAATAAATCGCCAGCCTTGCGGGGCGTGGTAGGCTGAATGCCTGGGTATGATTCATCCAGAGACATTCGGAGGACCAAGTGATGGCGACGGCCAGGAGTTCGGATCGGCAGCGATATTGGCGGGAGGTAATTGCGCGGCAGCAGGCCAGTGGGCAGAGCATTGTGGGGTTCTGCTCCAGGGAAGGACTGGCCCCGGCCTCGTTTCATGCCTGGAAACGGCGTTTGCAGCGATTCCAGCGTGGAACCGGGCGGAGATCGACGAACCAAGCCCTGGTTCCCGTGCAGATCGTCAGTGATCCAAAGGCTGACGCGGGAAGGCTGGAAGTCCAGTGGCCTGGTGGCGTCGTGTTACGGGTCCAAGACTGTGACGCCCAGATAATCGGCGCGGTGGTGGCTGCTCTCTCGACGACCCCCTCAACACGAATGGCACGCTCATGCTGACCTTGCCCTCGTCCCTGCGCACTGGTTCCACCGATATGCGAAAGTCATTTGAGGGACTGGATACCAAGCAGGAGACCACGCAAGACGCCAATGCGGATTCGCCTCCACCTCGGACGCGGCGAAAGCCACGACGACCGAGGATCGAGTTCCCGCAATTCTGGGAACACCGGCAGATCAAGTATCCGCTACCGGACTCGGAATTGTCTTGCGGCTGCTGCGGGACGCAATGGATCATCATCCGTACCCACGTCACCAAGCGGGCGGAGATGGAAGAGGCGAAGGTGTACGTGGTCGAAGAGGTGCGGTACACCTACGCCTGTTCCCACTGTCACGACGGTTCGCAGATGCAGACCACCGAGAGGCCGCCGCAGGCCGTGGAGAAAAGCCCCTTCGGGCCAAGCATCCTCGCTTGGCTGGTAACCTGGAAGTTCCTGCACCACTTGCCGGTCTATCGGCAGCAGGAACTGCTCCTTGGTCCGCTGAAGCGGTGGCTGTCGCGGGCATTGTTGTGTGGGCTGTTGAGTCGGACGGCCCAGGCTTTGCGGCCTCTGGAGCGACTGATTTACCAGCGGGTGCTCACCAGCGCGGTGGTCAACGCTGACGAAACAGAGGTGCGGATGCTCAAACCAGGACACGGCAAGGCGATCACGGGTTATCTCAGCGGTTATGCGGGCGACGCCGACCATCGGTACGTGTTCTACGACTTCCGGCCCAGTCACAGTCGCGATGGGCTGAGGGAAGTCTTGGCTGATTATCGAGGCTATCTTCAAACGGACGGCTACATCGTTTACACGTCGCTGGTGCGCGAGGCGGCGGGCCGCCTTGTGGATGTGGCTTGTTGGGCGCACGGTCGGAGGGGCTTTGAGGAAGCGATTCCGGCAACCAGTCATCCCCTGGTCCATGAGGCCATGATCTGGACGCAGCAGCTTTGCGACATCAAAGACCGTGCGAAGGAGATGTCGCCGGAGGATCGCCGGGCACTACGGCAAGCCGAGGCGTTGCCGATCCTGGCACGGATGAAGGCCCGTTTCGATGAGGTGCGGCCCACCTTGCGACCCACGGCAAAACTGACCGAGGCGATCGACTACGTGCTAAACCGATGGGATGCGTTTGTGCGATATACCAATGACGGAAGGATTCCAATAGACAATAATATAATTGAGCGACTTCTGCGGCACGTGGCAATCGGTCGCAAAAATTACCTGTTTTTCGGAAGCGAACATGGCGGCAAGACGGCAGCAACGCTCTATACGCTGGTGCAGAGTGCCCGGCGCAACTGCGTGGACGTGTGGCCGTACCTGACCGACGTGCTACGTCGGATTGCGGCCATCGCCCCCGGTGACACGGCCTCGTTGGAAGTCCTGCTGCCGGATCGCTGGGTTGCCGCCCATCCTGAACATCGGCTGGAGCAGCGGGAAGAGGAATCCCATGAAGCCCAGGCTCGCCGTCGTCGGAAACGGGCCGCACGGCGGCTTGCCGTCACGCAGTAGAGGGTTCTGACGCGGGCTCTTCCCGGCCACCGGCGTCCGTGTAGAATTAGGCGGTATTGCGTTCGCTCAAGATTTCTGTCCGTCGGCAGGGTCCATTGGCCGTCGTGGTCCGACGTGAGCATCGTCGGGCCAGTAACATCTCTTTTGGGAGGACATGTTATGAGAAGCTTCGTGATTGGGTGCATCGTCCTTTTCGGAATGACGGAGACCGCTTTCAGCGATACGAAAACCCCGCCGAAGGAACTCACGGTGGATTTGGGCGGTGGGGTGAAGATGGAGTTGGTGCTCATCCCCGCAGGCGAGTTCCTGATGGGCTCGCCCGATTCGGACAAGGACGCTGATCAGCACGAGAAGCCGCAGCACCGGGTTCGCATCACCAAGCCGTTCTACCTGGGGAAGTACCCGGTGACTCAGGAGCAGTGGGAAGCGGTGATGGGCAACAACCCGAGCAACCTCAAAGGCTCGAAGAGTCCGGTGGAAAACGTCACTTGGAACGACTGCCAACAGTTTCTCGACAAGCTGAACAGGCGGGAGGGCAATTCGGTGGGAGAGTTCCGGTTGCCTACTCAGGCCCAGTGGGAGTATGCCTGCCGTGCGGGGAGCACGACGCGCTATTGTTTCGGGGATGAAGAGTCCAGGCTGGGCGAGTACGCGTGGTATGACGCGAACTCTGCCCGCAAGACCCACTCGGTAGGCGAGAAGAAGCCAAACGGTTGGGGACTGTATGACATGCACGGAAACGTATTGGAGTGGTGTCAGGATAGCGACGATGGCGTACATTACGCTGAGTCACCCATGGATGATCCAACGGGGCCTGCACAGGTCTCGAACCGCGTGTCTCGCGGCGGTTACTGGGGCGGCCCGGCAAGGAACTGCCGATCTGCGTCCCGCCACGGGGGCTGGCCGGGGAACCGGTACATCCACGTGGGCCTGCGCGCTGCCATGGCGAAAGACAAGGACCTGAGTCGGCGAATACGGGCTGCCAAGGAACTGGCAGGCGCTGGTGCGGCAGCCGTTCCCGCCCTCATCGAATTGCTCAAGGATAAGAATTCAGAGGTTCGGGAAGTCGCCGCGGGGTGCCTGCGTCAGATGAGCCAGGCCCGTCCCGAGGCCAAAGCTGCCGTTCCAGTCCTGACGGAATCGCTCAAGGATCCGCATGGCCGTGTTCGATGCGCCGCTGCGCTTGCCCTGGGCGAGATTGGTTGCAACCTTGCGGCTGTCGTTCCGGCAATCACCGAATTGCTCAAGGATGAGGACATTTATGTGCGGAATACGGCTGCCGCGGTGCTAGGGGCGATTGGTCCCGAGGCGAGGACGGCCATTCCGACCCTGAAGCATTTGCACATGGCCGGGGCCTTGAAGGAAATCGGACCGGCAGCCGCCCCCGCCCTCGTGGAATTGTTCAAGGACAAGAATGCGAAGGTGCGGCGGGCTGCCGAAAGGGGCCTCTTGGAGATCGGCCCCGAGGCCGAGACCGCCATTCCGGCCCTCGTCGAATTGCTTAAGGATGGGGATGCGGAGGAATTGTTGGCCTCCGAGGTTCTGGCAAAGATCGGTCCGGCCGCCGTTCTGGCGGTCACAAAATCGCTCCAGGATAATGATCGGCGAGTGCGGAATTCGGCTGAGCGGGCCTTATGTAGGATCGCTTGGAGGATCGGTCCCGAGGCGAAGACCGCCGTCCCGGCCCTCACGGAACTACTCAAGGACACGGATTCTCGCCGAACCGCCGCGGAAGCCCTGGGAAGGATCGGTCCCGAGGCGAAGGCCGCCGTCCCGGCCCTCACGGAACTACTCAAGGACACGGACGCAGCAGTCCAGTTGCACGCTGCACTTGCCTTGTTGGTAATCGGCCCAGAGAACAGCGCAGCGGTCGTTCCACTTCTTGCAGAGTCACTTGAGGGGCTGGATGTTGAGCACATATCGGTGGATGATATGGACCGTGTTTTGCGGACTGCTTTCGCGCTGGCGGAAATGGGGCGCAAGGGCAAGCCAGCCACTGCTCTTCTCACGGAATTGCTCAAATCCCCCCTGGTCCCCAATGAGCGTTGCCGCTGCCGAGGCTTTAGGGAAGATCGGTCCCGAGGCGAAGGCCGCCATTCCGGCACTACAGCGAGTGCTGCTTCAATCGCCTGATGAGGCGACTTGGAAGGCGGCGACTAGGGCCTTGAGGAAGATTGGACCGGCGGCTGTTATAAGTTTTGTCGACCTACTGGACGAAAAGGATGCCAAAGTTCGGGGAACCGCCGCTATTGTCCTTGGGGACATGGGGCCTGAGGCGAAGCCGGCCATTGCCACGCTTACGAAAATGCTCACAGACGAGAATTGGGACGTGCGAATAGCGGCCGCTGTTGCCTTGGGGAAACTGGGCGAGTGCAGGATCGCGGTCGCCACGCTTACGCAATGGTTCGACGACGAAGATCGGAGCCATCGGGAGTGCGCCGCCCGTGGACTGGGCGCGATCGGTCCTGCGGCCAAGGCCGCCATCCCGCCCCTGGCGACACGGATCAAGGATCGGGTGGTCGATGAAGAGGCTGGCGCGGATGCGTTGGCTGAGATCGGTCCGGCTGCGGTTCCAGTCTTAGTGGACTTGCTCGCGGACGGTTCTGTCGTTCGCTGCGGCGCGGCCGGCGCCTTGGCGAGAATCGGTCCCGGGGCGAAGGCCGCCGTCCCGGCGCTTATAAAGGTGCTCAGGATGAGATCGTTTGGGGCGGGCTCAACGCTGGCCTCTGATGCGTACTTGATGAGGGCGACCGCCTCTGCGCTGGGCAAGATCGGACCCGAGGCAAAGGCAGCGGTCCCGGCCCTTACGGAATTGCTCAATACGAAGTTGTTTGGGGGTTATGAGGACGTGTGTGTTCATACGGCCGCCGCGGAAGCCCTGGGAGAAATCGGTTCGGAGGCCATAACCGCCGCGCCAGCCCTCTTGGAATTGCTTCAGGATGACGATGTCCGATGGCCTGCCGCCCACGCCCTGGAGAAAATCGGTCCGGAGGCCAAGGCCGCCATCCCGGCTCTCACGCAGTTGTCTAAGAACCCGGATTGTAGAATTCGGGAGGCTGCCGCCATCGCTTTGAGCGGAATTGGGCATGGGTCCGAGCCTGCGAATGTGGCCCTCACCGAATTGCTCAGGGACACCAAGAAGGCGGTCCGTTCTACCGCAGCCCGTGCGTTGCGACGAATCACGAACGGCAAGAAGTGAGCGAAGGCGATCAGAGAAATGGAGGACCTTTCTCCACGTCCTTTATCGTGATGCAAGTTCGGCAGGGCTCTCCGTTTTCGCTGAGTTCGTTTCAGTAACCGTCGCCGCCCGGACCGCAACCCGCCTTGTTTATCATCGTTCGCAACTTCGCCCGGCGGTGGGGCTGGGGCTGCGAAAGACACTGGTGATTCTCTGGCGCTTACGTATCGCCTGATTCAACTGCTCATCAACGACGTAGAATTTTTCGTCGGGCTTGTAATAGTCAGCATGAATGAGCCGCTTCAACTCCGCGACGGGAAGCCACGTGCCGCCAGTGCAGCCCGGCTCGCTCCAGTCCGGAATGTCGCGACGCATGTCGATGTGTTCGCGACCGTTGCCGCACCAACTCCAGCGGAACTAGGTATGCGTGCTGGGCATCCAGGTCCAGGTCGGGTCCGTTCCCACGACCTTATTCGCATCGCAATTTGCCCGGGTCGCCGCGGCACACCGAGGGAATGCCGGATGCCGCCGCCACGGCCGCAATGAGGAATGCCAAGAAGTGGCAGGGGATCTGGTGTTTCATGGATTTCTCACTTGTCGTGCCATTTGGACAATCGTGGGTGCGGGGATTGCAACCGGCGGTTTTTGCGAACGGCGAGGGCGATATCAACATCCTGGGTTCTGTGGGCAACCCTTGCTCTCAACATGGTTGCTGTAACGCAATATTGTACTTCTGCTGCGAAACGTCCACAACCAAGCGACGTTCTGCGCACGCTAAACCCGCTTCTTGACTTTGCCGCCGTGCCCGTGCATATTGGTACTAATACATCCCTCCTACCCGGAACACTGCAACCAAGGAACAGACCGATGAAGTCCCCCCTGAAAAATGCCGTCGCCGCCCTCGCTGCGAGCCTGATGCTGTTGGCGCTCCATTCGCCCCTCCAGGCATGGGAACCCGTAGCCAATGAACTGGACGCGACGATCGTCTCCGGCGACTTCACCGCCTACTTCGCCCATCTCTCGGGCTGGCTCGCCCAGAAAACGCCCTCGGACCCGGCCAAGATCACCGAGGCCGCCATGACGGATTTGCTGAAGGATCCTATCCTCCACAACGCCCTGGACCAGCGGGAGTTCCTGGCGGCCCACGGCATTGACAAGGTCAGTGCCTTCGCCAAGGCCGAGGCGCGGCGGCCCTTCCTCGCCTGGGTCTTGAAGAGCGCCACGATGATGGATATGTACCTGGAGGCCGTTGCCTCCACCGCCGGAGAGATCGGCGACGGCTCGATCGATATCGGGGCCCTGGAACGCTGGCACAAGCTCTATGCCGAGGACCCCGAATCGCGCGACGGCGTGTACCTGAAGCTGGCCATGGCCAGCGCCCTTTGGCCGCCCGGCGGCGGATGCACCTACCGCGCCGAGACACGCGACTGGCTGAAGCGTTACCACCACTACAAGGACGCGCACAAGAACAAGGAACTGGTGGCCAGCTTCGACCATCTGATCGTCCACGACTACGGCCAGGTGATTAGTTCTACGGCGGCGGACCAGGACCTCGCCTGGGGCCGGAAGATGGTCCAGACCTGGCGGCCTGACCTGCTGGAAAAGGAGCAGATCCACAAGATCGTCAGCGAGGTATGGCGCCGCGCGTCGCCCATTCCGTTCGACAACGGTTACGTCACCGTCATGGAAGGTGGTGGGAAATGCGGACCCCGGGGAGCGTTCGGGTGTTTCATCTGCCAGGCATTCGGCATTCCGGCGATCACCGTGGGGCAACCGGCCCACTACTGCTTTGCCGCCCGGTGCGATTACCCGGAAACCGACCCGCAGCGGGGCAGCGTGTGGAAGGTCTACCAGGGCCGCGGCTGGCAGGTCTCCGATTGCGGCGTACACGGCAGCGTATACGTCGCCGAGATGACCAAGCGCTACCGCACGGCCGAACTCTCGCTGATCGCCCATCTGAACTGGCTTGCCGCCGCCATCTCGCCCAAGCCGCCCACGGCAGTGGCCGCCTCCTTCCCCAAAGCGGACGCCCTGCGGGCACTGGCCGTCAAGGCGCGAAAGCCCGTGAACACCTCCCAGCCGTTGGCCGTGCCCTCTGATCAGGTGGACGTGGTGCTCGCCGGGCGGCGGATCAGTCCCGCGTTGGCCGCGACGATGTCGGCCAAGGAAGTCGAGCCGGACTACAACAAGGAAAGCGCCGCCCCGGTAAACGGGGTCAGCAGTCCGGTCGCGCCGCCAAAGGTACCGGAGGCGCCGATCCAGGTTCCGCCCGGCGTGATCCATGTGAAGATCGAAACATTCACGGCGAAGTCGCCCGACGCGTCGGTCTACGACTGCTATACCGGCGGCAAGCAGGTCAATTTCCCCAAGACCAATTCGGATACCCATCCGCAAACCTGGCTGGATTACGCGACTGAGGCGCCACAGGCCGGCGTCTATGCCCTGGAGGTCATGGTGGCCACGGCCAACCGTGACCAGGCTTTGGACGTAAGCCGCGGGTCGGAGAAACTCGGCACGGTCCGTATTGCCGGCACCAAGGGCCTTTGGCAGAAGGTGGGCCCGGTGGATATCAAGTTGGAAAAGGGGAAGCAGATCCTGCGGATCTCGGCCCCGGCCCAGCGGGGCGTGGCGATCCGCTGGTTTGAGCTTACGCCAAAGAAGTAGGTCGCCTAAGAAGTGGGTCACGCACGTTGTGCCTGAGAATTGCTCGGTTTTCGGACGCCGTTGTGCACGGAGTGCATTTCGAGTGCGAGTGGACAATCGAATGTTGTTGACCACCCATGTCGTTCTGAATTCAGCCGGGAAGGGCTCACTTGCTGGGCCGCACGGGTACCGCGGCATCGGCATGGGGGATCATTTTTTGTTCCTCCAGCCAAACCAGTATCTTGACTCGGATAGAATCCCACAGCTTGCCCCAGAGGGCGTTGAGCGTGTGTTCGCCTGTCGTCAGTTCCATGTACTCCACCGGTACGTTCTTGGCCTTCAGGGCCTGGACCATCATTTGGCTGTTCTTCACCGATACGCAGGTGTCGCGTACGCTGTGGGCAAGAAACGTTGGCGGCGTTTTGTCGGTTACCTGCTTCTCGGCGGAGAACCGCTCGATCAGTTCCGGCCTGGGATTGCGGCCCATCAGGTTTTGCTTCGTTCCTGTTTCGCCGCCATAGACCTGCTGGTCGCCCATCGTGATGACTGGGTAGACGAGGATCACAAAATCCGGCCGACAGTTCAATCGATCAACGGGGTCGGCCGCCTTGGGATCACCGGCGTCAAAGAGCGTGCCTGCCGTGGCGGCCAAGTGCCCGCCTGCCGAGAAACCCATGATGCCGACACGGTCGGCATTGATGTTCCATTTCTTGGCGTTGGCGCGCGCCGTGCGAAGGGCGCGCTGTGCGTCGAGAAGCGGTATTGCAAATCTTCCTTTCGGAAGCCTGTACTGCAACACGATCCCTGCGATGCCATGCTCGTTGAGCCACTTGGCGATGTTATGCCCCTCTGCGTCGATCACCAGCCCACCGTACCCGCCGCCCGCACAAAGCACCACGGCCGCCCCATTGGCCTTTGCAGGGTCAGGCAGGTGAACGGTAATGGGCGTATCGACCGCCTCGAACGTACCGTCGCCCAGGGGGGCCTGCTTTGTCCATAGATTGAGCTTTTCGGGATAGGGCGCTGCTGCCAGCAAAGTGTGGGCGAGCCAGAACGGACTAACCATGACGGCAATAATCGCCAGCAGACGTTCCAAACGAAAACGATCACGGAGTGATACGATGTGGTGCATTGCGGTCTCCTCGTTGCTTGCCATGATTGGCAACGTATTACAGAATACCATTACTTCTCGTCAAAGACTGAGAGGTCCCACCTGTCGCGCCAGGTAAGGGTGAATGTCCCGTCGCCTTTGACCTTGAGAGGGAGCCAGACATAGCGCGAGTCTTGCAGCTTTCGCTCGTTCCAACGGTCCGCCAAGAAGATGAAGCAGTTCGGCTTGTTGGGCACCGGCAGCACGAACGTGCTCTGGGCGCTGAAGGTCCTGTTCGCCCCACGTCCCGCGCACGGATTGCCCTTCGTCTGCCAAGGGCCGAGGATGTGCTGGGCCACGGCGTAGCTGGCGGCGTTCGGTGCCCAGCCGCTACAGTCCGAGGTGATCACGTAGTATCGCCCGTTGCACTTGAAGGGGGCAGGCGCCTCGCGGGTCTGACCGACGAAGAGCCTCGCCCAGGTCTTGCCTTGCACCGTGGGGGTCTGCGGCCCGAGAAACTCGTCGTCCAATCGCACGACATACATCGTGTTGTTGCCCTCTGATGCGTAGAAGACGTAGGCCGCCCCATCGTCGTCCAGGAAGAGGTTCATGTCCCGGAACGTGCCCCCCAGTTCCTTCTGCCGGTCGGGGCTGCCCGGCTTATAGTTGAAGTCGTCGCGGATCGGACGCATTTGCTTGAGGAACACGAACGGCCCGGCTGGCTGATCGGCGGTGGCGATGCCCGCGCTGGCCACGCGGTAGGATGAATCGTCGAGGTGCATCCACATCACGTGCTTGCGGGTCTTGGCATTGTAGAGCACCTTGGGCCGCTCGACGATGCCCTCGTCGCGGAACTGCGGCGGCATGGCCGCTTTGGGCAAGGCCAGCCCCTCGCGCCGCCAGCGGTACAGGTCCTTGGAAGAGTAGCAGGAGATGCCCGTCCGGTTGCGGTCGCCGAGGGTCTTGTCCTCGCCGTACCAGTAATACGTGCCGTCGCGGAACAGGATGCCCGCGCTGTGGGCCTGGATGGGCTTGCCATCCGTATCGAGCCAGACCTCGCCGGGCCGGAAGTCGGATTGCGCGGCGGCGGCAGTATCCGCTCCGGTCGCACGATTCCAGGGAACGAAGAACAACAGGACGAAAAAGACCGTTCTCTGCATGGTGACCCAGCCTTTCTACTTTCTCTTGGGATCTTTCCTTCAGTTTAGCGGTTACGCAGCGGTTGGCAATCATCGGCGACTCGGCCCCATTTCCGAGTAAACTCGCGTTGCTCCGCCACGATCTATCCACCCCCTCTGTTGCGACTCGTGAATGTCTCGGTTAACCTGGAAGGTTGGTTGGCTGGTGCATGTCTGGCCAAGTGTCAGATGGGAAAGCCAAGCTGAACTACCCGGGCCTGGCTCGACGAAGTTCCCTGGAAAGATGTTATTCCCGAGGTCTCCGCTGAGGATTCGTATGACGCAATCAAGAATTGTGTTGCTATCTACCTTGCCACTTGTGGTCTTCGGACACTCAGCCGGTATTCTGGCCGCCGATACGCGGAACGCGATTTCGCTTGCCGGCCAGTGGACTGTCAAGCTCGATACAAAGGACGTTGGCGAGAAGGAAAAATGGTTCGGCCAAGTGCTGACCGACAAGATCAAGCTGCCCGGCTCGTTGACGGAAAACGGCTACGGCGATGAGATCACGATCAAGACTCCCTGGACCGGACAGATCGTCGACAAGTCGTTCTTTCGCGATGAGAAGTACGCGCCGTACCGCCTGCCTGGCGGCGTGAAGTTGCCGTTCTGGCTGACGCCGGTCAAGTACTACGTCGGTCCGGCCTGGTACCAGAAGACGATCGCCATTCCCACCGATTGGCGCGACATGAAGATCTGGCTGCGACTTGAGCGGCCGCACTGGGAGACGACCGTCTGGATCGATGACCGGCAGGTTGGTACGCAGAACAGCCTGAGCGCGCCGCACGTCTACGATCTTGGCCAAGTCACGCCGGGTTCGCACCGGCTGACGATCCGCGTCGACAACCGGGTGAAGATCGCGATTGGCATGGACGCGCACAGCATTACGGACCAGACGCAGACCAACTGGAACGGGATTATCGGCCGGATCGAACTCTACCCGACCGACGCGATCTGGATTAAAGACGTGCAAGTCTATCCCGACCTGGCCAGGAAGAAAGCCGTAGTTCGCGTCGCGCTCGGCAACGACACGCCAAGAGCTGCCCCCTGCGATATCAGCCTTTCGTTAGGCAGCGGCATCGCCCGCAGTTCGTTCTCCGCGGCGCCGGGCGGCTCGGTGATGAGCGGTGAATGCACCGCGGATAACGCAGAACCGTGGAACGAGTTCTCCCCGCGGGTCCATACGCTCTCCGTGAGTCTTTCCGCCCAGAGCGACGGCAAGAGTTTGACCGATCGCCGCGACGTGGCTTTCGGCATGCGGGAAATCAAGACCAAAGGCACACAGTTCCTGCTCAACGGCAAGCCGCTGATGTTGCGGGGAACACTGGAATGCTGCGTGTTCCCGCTGACCGGCTATCCTCCGACCGACGTGGAGAGTTGGAAACGGATCATCCGGGTGGCCAAGGCCCACGGCCTGAACCAGTTCCGGTTCCACTCCTTCTGCCCTCCGGAAGCAGCGTTTCAGGCGGCCGACGAGCTTGGGTTCCTGTTCCAGGTTGAGTGCGACGTCTGGTGTTCGGTTGGTGTGGTCAAGACGGTCGACGATTTCATTTATGCGGAGACCGAGCGAATCTTGCGCAAGTACGGAAATCATCCGTCATTTTGCCTCTTGGCGCACGGCAACGAACCGAGCGGCCGGGCGAACCAGTTCCTCGCCAAGTGGGTCGAACATTGCAAGAGGACCGATCCGCGGCGGCTCTACACGTCCGGCTCGGGCTGGCCGGCGATTCCGGAGAACCAGTACCACGTGATGACCGAACCGCGGATTCAGCAATGGGGCGACGGACTCCGCAGCCGAGTCAACGCGGCGCCGCCCGAAACTACGACCGACTACCGCGCAACAGTTGCCAATTTCCCGAACCAGCCGGTAGTCGGCCACGAGATCGGCCAATGGTGCGTCTATCCAAATTTCGACGAGATCAAGAAGTATACCGGTGTTGTGCGGGCGTACAACTTCGAAATCTTCCGCGACAGCCTCAAAGAACACCACATGCTCGAACAGGCCCACGATTTCCTCATGGCCTCGGGCAAGCTTCAAACGCTCCTCTACAAGGAAGAAATCGAGGCCGAGCTGCGCACCAAAGGGCTCGGCGGATTCTTTCTGCTCGATCTGCACGATTTCCCCGGGCAAGGCAGCGCGCTCGTTGGCGTCGTCGATCCGTTCTGGGACAGCAAGGGCTACGTGACGCCTGCGGAATTCCATCGTTTTGCCTGCGAGACAGTTCCGCTGGCGCGGATGGCAAAGCGGGTCTGGACGACCGACGAGACCTTCCATGCCGAAGTCGAAATCGCCCATTTCGGGCCTGCGCCGTTCGACAAGGCTTCGCCGATATGGGAGGTTCGCGGCCAAGACGGCAAGACGGTGGCCGCCGGCCGCTTGCCGAGTCAACACATCCCGCTGGGTAACGGCACGCGTCTCGGCCGGATCGACCTGCTGCTGGCCGCTGTCGCCGCACCGCAGAAACTCAACCTTGAGGTTCGTATCGAAGGTACCGTGTATGCCAACGACTGGGACTTCTGGATCTATCCGCCGCGAGTCGACACCGCGACGCCGGCAGGAATCGTAATTGCGGATCGGCTCGATTCGAACGCACTCGACGCTTTGCGGAAAGGCGGACGAGTCCTGCTGCTGCCGGCTGCAGGCTCGGTCAAGGGCGATCGCCGGGGCTGCGTACCGCCGGGCTTTTCGAGCATCTTCTGGAACACGGCCTGGACACGTCGCCAACCACCGCACACGTTGGGCATTCTTTGCGATCCCAAACAGCCGGCCCTTGAACAGTTCCCGACCGAGTTCCATAGTAACTGGCAGTGGTGGGATCTGGTTAGCAAGTCCCAGATTATTATCCTCGATGGCTTGCCGTCGGAGCTGCGGCCGACGGTGCAGGTGATCGACGACTGGTTCACCAATCGGCGTCTCGGTCTGGTGTTTGAGGCCGAAGTCGACGGCGGCAAACTCCTGGTTTGCGGAATCGACTTGAAGTCCAACATGGACAAGCGGCCGGTTGCCCGACAGATGCTTGCCAGCTTGCTCCACTACATGAACAGCGATTCGTTCCGCCCGCGGGTCTCGCTTCGTTCGGAACACCTCCTCGGCCTTTTCAATCGCTAGATGTCGAAAAAGACACCGACCTCAAGGTTCCGGACGTGAATCACTCTCTCAAATCCTCGCTGCCGGGAATTCTGCTTGGCCTTTATCTGGCCGTCCCATCGATGGCCTCGGAAGATACCACTGCCAAATACGTTAAGAAGGAGACCTGGCAGGAAACCGTATTGACCCTTCGTGCGGCGTTCCAAGCTGCTGGCGTCAAGGTCGACATGGGACTGGGCTCATCGCTGGCCGCGGACCTGTGGCGAGATTTCCCGCACCAGACCGATTGGCTGATGCAGGATAGCCCCAGCAGAATGAGTGACTGGGTCGACGGCTATCGTGACGGCAAGGGCGACTTGAAGAATTTCCTGACGACCGGCCGCGATGCCTCGTTGGAACGCAGCCTGATCGAGCACGTCTTGCCCGAATGCGGTTCGCGAAGCAGCGACCTTCGGGTGGCACTTGACGCCCTGGTTGGCGGCCAGGTCAAACCCGAGGACCGACGCTGGCTGGATCTCTACGTACTGTCCTGCCGAGCACGCCGGCAAGCCCGGCTGCGGCCACTCCTGGAGCAGACGAGGCAAGTAATCTTCGCCAAGCACCACAACATGGGTGACTTCTTTTTCGCCTATACTGAATACACCAACTGGCCCGGCAACCAGTACGGCGGACTCTGCCGGCTTGATCTCGACAATGAGCAGTCAGCCACCGGCCCATTTGCCACTGTTACCACGCTTATCCCAACAGACACGGGCGGAGTCATCCGCGACCCGGCGCTCTCCTACGACGCCAGACGATTGCTATTTGCCTGGCGCCAAGACGCACGGGACAAATACTACAAGATCTATGAGCGGGATTTGCTTACGGGCAAGAATCGGTTGATCACCGGTGCCGACACCTATGGAGCGAGCTACGACCCCTGCTACTTGCCAGATGGCAACATCCTCTTCGTCTCCAGTCGGGTTGTGCAATCGGTTGACTGTGCCGGACCAGACGTGAGCAACTTCTTCATCTGCAATCGCGACGGAGGCCACGTCCGCCGCGTCGGTTTCGACCAGGTCCATACGCTCTGGCCCACGGTGCTCGACGACGGCCGCGTGGTCTACATGCGTTGGGACTACAATGACCGATCGCAGATCTTTACGCAGGCTCTGCTGCAGATGAACCCCGACGGCACCGGACAGACCGAGTTCTACGGCAATAACAAGTGGAAGCCGACCACGTTGTTCCACCCTTGTGGCATCCCCGGCACGAGCAAGGTCGTGGCGGTCTTGGGAGGGCATCATAATCCGCAATGCGGAAAGCTGGGCATTATCGACACTTCCCGCGGCAGAGAGGAACTCGACGGCATCACCGAGTTGCCTACCGGCAAGAAGCCCGCCTATCCAAGGGCGGACGCCTATGCCCAGACCGGCGATCAATACTGCTACCCGTTCCCGCTCGACGGGCAATCATTGTTGGTCAGCTACGACCCGATCGCTTATCACCTCCGCGTCCCCGGCCGGCGGTTGGATAACGTCGAGCAGATGCGGTTTCACTTATATTACATGACGTTCGAAGGCCGACGCGAGCTGCTCTCGGCCGACGCGCGCATCTCATCCTTGAAGCCGATTCCGGTTCGCGCCCGCCCGTTGCCGGTGCAACGGCCGTCGATGGTCGATTTCTCGAAGAATACCGGTGTATTCTATCTGCAAAACCTCTATCGCGGCCCAGGGCTGGAGGGTATCCCCCGCGGCACGATCAAGAAACTCCGAGTCGTTGAACTGAAGTACCGCGAGATGAGCATCGGCGAGAACCGCACCAGTGGCAAGGGCGGCTACGCCAGGGTGGTGACGCCGATCGCCGTAGGCACCGGCGCGTGGGATGTGAAGACGATCCTCGGCGACGCGACGGTGTACGAAGACGGCTCGGCCATGTTCCGTGTCCCGGCACGCGCGCCAGTGTATTTCCAGGCCCTGGACGACAAGAACCGGATGATCCAGACGATGCGTTCCTGGGCAACACTCATGCCTGGTGAGCAGGTTTCGTGTGTCGGCTGCCACGAGCACAAGAACCAGAGCCCCTTGGGCGGCCGCGGGACAAGCCTCGCCATGAAGGCCGGGCTGGAAAATCTCGCTCCATTCTACGGCCCTCCGCGGGGGTTCAGCTTTGCGAAGGAGGTTCAGCCGATCCTCGATCGGCACTGCATCAAATGCCACTCAACCGACGGCGAGGCAAAGAGGTTGTTGTTGACCAGTGAGCCCGTGCTCGATGCCCGATCAAAAAGATTTTGGTCTCGCGCCTACCTGACGCTGACCGCGACCACCGAGAGCGACAGCCGCGGCCACGCGAACGAACTGGTCAACTGGATCAGCAATTCCTCGGAGCCCTGCATGGTTCCGCCCCGGTACGGCGGCTCGACCCGTAGCAAGCTGATTGCCATGCACGAGGCCGGTCACAAAGGCGTCGCGCTCTCGCGTGAGGAATTGGACAAGCTGGCCGCGTGGATCGACTTAGTCATTCCCTTCTGCGGCGACTATGTCGAGGCCAACGCCTGGAACGAGGCCGAGATGACCTACGCCCGTCAGCAAATTCGCCTTCGTCAGGAAATGGACGCGATCGAACGCAGGAGTCTGGATGCATTCCAGGACGCGGCCAAAAGCCGTTACGGGACAATCGGGGCTGACAACTTGCGGAATGTACCGTCGCAACAACGGTAATCCAGATGGCATCCACATAACTATGGCCGGCATGGACGCAAGCGAGGGCGATGTGCGTTGGGGGGCGTACAAGACAGGCGACCGCGCAGTATAATGTCTTCCTATCAATCACGAAAGGACCAATACAAATGGCCATTTCTCGTTGCTTCTGTTGGATCACTTGCTTGCTCCTCTTGCTGGCCGCGGCGGGAATTCACGCGGACGAAAAGCAGGCGAGTCCACCTGGATGTCCTGCGGAATCAGCGCTACCCAACCTCCCGCCTCTTCAGCCGCTGTTCGATTACCCCTTGCGCGACACCTCGATCTGCCTGGGCGGCGACGGAATGTATTACCTTACCGGCACCACTGGTCATCCGACGTGGTGGAAGACCAACGAGGGAATCCGTGTCTGGAAGTCGGCTGACTTGAAGAAATGGGAACCGCTGGGACTGGTCTGGAAGATAGACGACGGTACTTGGCAGAAGCAGAAGCGCGGTGAGAATCGAGCCGTCTGGGCGCCCGAGATCCATTACCTCAAGGGCGCCTTCTGGCTCACCCACTGTATGAACTTCGGCGGCACGGGCCTGCTGAAGAGTACCAGCGGCAAGGCCGCCGGGCCGTACGTGGACGTACACCCACAGGGGCCGCTGGCGGGCGACATTGACGCCTCGCTCTTTGCCGACGACGACGGCAAGGTGTACTTTGTCTGGCAGAACGGGATGATTGCCCGGCTGAATGACGAGATGACCGAACTGGCCGAGAAACCGCGGCACTTGAAACCGTCGAACCACACGCAGGTCGGATTCGAGGGAGCGTTCCTGACCAAGATCGACAAACGGTATTACCTGGCATGCGCCGAGTTCATCAAGGACGACTACCATTGCATGATTGCTCATGCTGACAGCATCTATGGCCCGTATGGGGCGCGCTACCTTGCCGTCCCGCACGGCGGGCACAACATGCTCTTCAAGGACAAGCAAGGCCAGTGGTGGTCGACAATATTCTGCCACGACGCCCACGGCCCTTTCCGCGAGCGGCCAGGCGTGCTGCGGATCGAGCTCGATGCGGCCGGCCACGTTCGACCATTGCGGCAGGCCTATTGACTTCTGAGGGAAGAAGTAAGAATGACTGGTTTGTCCCGACTCCTGATTATCGCAGCTGCCGCGGGCTTGGGCCTTGGGGCATGGCATCCCGCTTTGGGTGCTGGAGAAACGAGACTCTATCTCCGCTGCAAACCGGACAATGATCTGCACAAGGTTTTGCTGGAGAACAAGGTCCCTTGTGCCCGGTTCGATACGCCGGAGCAAGCGATAGGCGGGGCACCGGAAGGGGCAGGCGTCCTGGTGCTGGCCGACGAATACCCGAAGACCTCCTTGCGGGATCTCACAAGAAAGGACCAGGTGGCCAATGCCGCCATGGCCAGGCAGTTCGACAAGTGCCGCGCCGAAATGCTGGCTGACGACCGGAAGAGGCCGCGGCAGTTCATCGTGTTGAACGCCGTGCCGGCGTCGGACTTTGCGCGGGTCCGCCGCGATTTTCCCCGCTCGCCCAACGCCGGGGTAGAGATCGCCGTCGCGGGCACGGTTTCTTACCTGGAGCAGCCGCGCAAGAGTAGCGACGCCGGACTGAAGCAATTCCTTCAGCTTGCCGAGCAGTCCGACCTGCCGGTGGTCGTTCAACTGGACGGCGAGTGTTGGTGGGGCGCGCGGCCGGAGCTATGGAACTGGTGGGATACCGCGCGGCCGGGCTATTCGCCGGCCAATCGCGAGAACGTGGAGTGGACCGGCTGGTCGCCCGACTACGCCGTGAAGATCGCCTGGCGCAACTGGGGCCGGCAAATCCGTCTACTGCCGCCGCCGAACCTGATGGGCCCGCGCTACCGAGCCGCCTGCCATGCCGAGATGGCCGCATTGGTCCCGATCGTACTCGACTGGTGGAATGGGCTGCTCGGCGAGCGGCGGGAGTTGCTGATCGGCCTGAAGGTCGGCTGGGAATCGTCCATCGGCGTCAACGCCTGGTACTATCCCGACGGTAATGCGATGCTCGGCCAACCCGAGTCGCGCGATCCGACCTACGGCGTGCGGGGCGACCAACCGCCGGCCCGCGGGGTCGCGCAGATCGGCTATGCCGCCGTGAAGGCCGCCGGTTTACGCCAGTCGGGCGCGATTACCGAAGCCGACCTGGCGGAGGTCGCGCGACGGCACCTGGAAGACCTCGCCCGACGGGCGCACGAATTGGGCATGCCGCGCGACCGCATTTTCACGCACTCGGCGGGCTGGAAAGAAGGCGAGTTGCTGTACGGGGCCGCGGTGAACGACTTCAGTTGTCCCGGCTGGAGCTTTTACCGGCACGCCGGGGCTCCGGCCAAGGACATCGGCGTCCGGGCGGCCCTCCAGCGCAACACCGCGCCGCACTGGGCGGCCGTCGAATGGCTTTACCAGGGCCCCCGGCAGCGTGCGCCGTGGCACGATGCGCTGGTGGCCACGCTCCGGCAACCCGGCTGCCGTTACCTCTGCATCTTCAACTGGTCCGACATCAAGGACTCTCCGGAGATTCTTGCTGCGATCCGCGATGTTCTTGTGGGACGGCTTCCATGAAAACTCCGCACAAGGATGGTCACTATTTTGGCAGGAGAGTCGGCATGAAGAGATACTTGCGAATTCGGCCTCATGGGCGGATGGGGATTTTGGTCATCGTCGGCCTTGCCTGGTGCGCGCTTTCGGCCGGCGCGCAATCGACCCTGCCGCAGCCTTCTGGCCTGGCCTTGTGGTACGATAAGCCGGCCGCACAGTGGCTCGAAGCCCTGCCTGTCGGCAACGGGCGCCTGGGTTGCACGGTGTTTGTTGCACTGAATGTCAATTCCGACGTGGGCAACCAATGCCGGCTCAACACCGATGGCGCGATTAGGATGGAGGATCTTCTTGTTCCGCCGATAATGTTGCCGGACGCCCATACCATCGAGTTTGACACCGAGTCGGACAAGAGTTACTCACTCGTCGCGGCCCAGCAGCGCACGGGGAGGGCGGAATCGAGCGATGTGAAGACAATTTCCCTTGAAAATCGCTCGGGCCTGCGATGGGACCTGCTGCAAACGCCCGGCGGATGGGCCTTGGGGACGATTTCGCTTCACGACAAGCGCGTGGAACAAGCGGCCGCGCGCGGGTTGATCGCTTTGTGCAACTCTAAGAGCGGCGAGGTCCGCTGGCTGCTGGCGTCGCAGGGAGAGAAGGTCGGTTCGCGGGCCGCCCGGCTCGCAGGCCAACAGGAAATCGACGGCGTGAAGCTTTCCTGGTCAGCCGACGTCGAGCTTTGCGAGGACTCGTCCGCGGCGCGGTTCACACCGAGATGGTCGGTAAACAAAGACCTCCACGGTTGGGAGGTGTGCCTGGCGTATCACGACGAGTTCGCCCATGACTGGCGAGTGCAGAGCTATCCGTGGGCCGGCAACAGCGCGGCGGCGGACATCGCGCCCATGCGCTACTGCGGCGTGCCCGGAGCGCTGGTCTACAGGCCGGACCTGTCGATGGCGGTCTTGTTTGCAATCGACCCGAAGAGCGACTATCTTAACCCGACGACTTGGGCCGGCAGAACCGGTTTTCACTTCGCCAATCGTCGGACCGCACCTCAGTTTCGGGTCGGCGGCGGAAAGCTGACCGCGGGGACTCGGTATGAAATGCCGCTCCAGTTGTTCTTCAGCGACGGCGGCGGATTCGCGGCCGCGATTACGGGTATCATGCAGGCCTGGATCAAGGCGAACGATTACAGGGTGGACGATTCGCTGCGGGTCCGCACGCCGCAAGAGGCGCTGGCGATCGCCGTCGAAGGCCGTCGCTCGATGGGAAGCTGGAAACCGGGCATCGGCTACGAGCATCACCGGGGGACGCCATTCATCTACGTGGGCAACAACCCTTATATCGCATACTATGAATACCGCCTGTACGAACTCACTGGCGAGAAGCTATGGCGCGACCGGGCGCTGGAGCAAATCGACTTCGCCATCAAGGGCCAGCAACCCAACGGCGCACTGCACACCAGCTATTACTTCCGTAAGGAACAACGTCCGGGGGGCGCGACGGCCGACGGCTTTTGCAGTTGGGACTGGTTTCATGACGGATACAAGGTCGACATCAACGCCTGGATGGCCCGCTACATCCTCCAGACCTGGCAGAGGGTGAAACACAAGGAGGGCGTCGATCGGCAAGATTGGTATCGAGCGGCGATCCGCTGCCTGGACTGGGTGCTGGCGCAGCAGAACCCCGATGGCGGATTCCCGCAGGTCGTCGAGATCAGTTCCGGCAAGCGATCCGAGTCGGTCGTTTGCGGCCGGACGCTGGTGGGATTGCCGATCGTCGCCGCAATCACTGGCGAGCAGCACTTCCTGAACGCCAGCGCCGGCCAGGAACGCTTCCTGCGCGGCGGCGTCGAGGGTCGGTTCTGGTACACCGGTGCACATCCGGACCTACCGCCCGGTGATTTCGAGCAGGACAGCATCTACGCCGTCGTCGAGTACTGGCTCGACAAACACGACCGGACGGGCGACAAGGAGTACCTCGACCGCGCGGTCGCCAACGCCTATTACGCGCTGTTTTACTGGTGCCCCAAGCAGTTGAGCTGGGTCAAGGCCCCCACACAGTGCGCGCACAGCGAGCAGCAGCATTTCAACCAGTACTCCGTGTATTGCTACGGCAACCGCAAGATCCAGTGTCTGGACCGCCTCTTCAAGAAGACGGGCAACCGGCTCTTTGAACAACTCAAGAACCGCGTCATGCAGATGAACTTCTACACCCAGGTGACGGACGGCCCATATCGGGGCGCCGTGACCGAAGCCATCGCCGATCCGTGGTTGGAACGCGGCGGAGGATTTCAATGGTGTGGCAGTCCCTATACCAGCGAACTGGTCACGGACCTGATGCTGCAGCTCATCGACATGAACTTGGTGCCAAATTACTCCGCGAAACCGGCATATCGGAAGGACAGCGCGGGCGAGCTTATCCCTCGTATGACTTACTCGCAATTCCTCGCGCAGACCTACCAGTTTGCCCTCCACGATCTTGACAACGGTTGGGCGACCGGCAATGCCTATAAGGACGCAGACGGGAAACCGGTCCCAAGCTACATCAACTATGCTCTGGCAAGTCCCGCGAAGAAGCTGGGGGCCGGCCATCCGCTGAACGCCGAGGCCGTGTATCCGGCCTTCCATCATTCGCTGTACATCCGCGCGCTGTTGGCCCGCTGGCGTGCTACGGGCGATGCCGAGTGCCTGGCCCGCGCTCGCCAATTGGCCGACTGGAATATCGAGCGGTGCACTCCGGCTGACTGGAAGTACGGATCGCTCTTCTACAGCACCGCTTGCAAGGGCAGGGTCGGCGGCTCCGTGGACGGCGACGCCATCATGACCGACAAACCCGCCATCATGGCGCTGGCCATGTTGGAGCTTTCCACCGCAACGGGCGACGCACGCTATCGCGAGGCGGCCGCTGCCGTGGCCGCGACCCTCGCCAGCACACAGTTGCCCGAAGGATGCTGGCCGTTTCGCGTCAATCCCCAGACCGGCGCGATCCGCGAGGCGTACACCTCCTCGGCGATCTACGCCGTCATGCTGTTCGAGGCGATGAGTAAATCGCCCGACGACCGTTGGGCGAAAGCCCGTGCAAAGGCCCTTACGTGGATCCTCGAAGGCCCGGCAAAGACGATGCAATGGAAGGGCTTCTATGAAGACGTGTCGGCGAATATGGGCAGGGACAATCGGACGAATTGGGACTGCATCGATACGGCCCGATGGCTGATCGCGCATCGCGCGGAGAATGCAGAATATCTGCCGTTGGCACTGAAGCTGCACGCCTGGATCTCGAAGGAATTCGTGGAACGCCGCGATGCCTGGGGAGCGGCCGAGGGACTGAGGGAGCAGAAGTGCTGTTTCCAAACGATGGGCATCCACACCGCACATTGGGCTGCGCTGTTGGCTGATCTCCATGCGGCTACCGGCGACGAGTCCTACAAGCGGCGCGCGATTCAATCGTGTGCCCTGATCACCTATTGGATGCGCGACGACGGGGCCAACCGCGTCGGCCCGACCTGGGGCGACGAGATCTGGTTCAGTTGCCACTTCGGACCCGCCCTATACCTGTACGATGTAGTCTCGCGGTATCCGGCCCTCTTGACGGTCTTACAATGACTTGCCGTCCGGCTTAAACTGTTGGCTCATCCCGCAACGCAGGAGTATTCCATGAGACATCGGCACACCCGTAAGAAACGGCCGGTGGTTTCAACTATCGGCCTCGGTTGCATTGGCATAGTCTGCCTGCTGCCAGCCCTCACCTGGGGGCAAGCCAGCAAGGTGCAGGTCTTGGGTGAAGTCCTCGCGGGTCCGGCCGCCGGCGCCGACACGGCGGCCTGGCTTAAGCAAATGCAGGAGTGGCGGCAGACGCATCGCGCAGCAATCGTCTACGACGGGGCTGAGTATATCCGGCCGGAGCTGGCGTGGGGCCAGCGGAGCTTCATCCAACCACTGATGATGGTCGAGGAGCGGTACTTCTACGATCCCGTGGCGGGCAAGTATACGGTGGACCGGTATCTCAACGACCTGAAGGTACGCTACGGCGGCATCGACTCTGTGTTAATCTGGTCGGTCTACCCGAACATCGGCATCGATAACCGCAATCAGCACGACATGCTTCGTGCCATGCCCGGCGGGCTGGCTGGCGTGCGGGCGATGGTTTCCGACTTCCACCGCCGAGGCGTGCGAGTGCTGTTCCCCGTGATGCCCTGGGACACCGGCACGCGGCCGGAGGGCGTGCCGCTCTGGGTCGCGGCTGCCCGGGACATGAAACGGATCGGCGCCGACGGCATCAATGGCGACACCATGACCGGAATGGGGCAAGAGTTTCGCAAGGCGTCCGAAGAAGCAGGTTACCCGCTGGCCTTGGAACCGGAGTGCCCAATGAGCGACGACGCCATGGTGGCCTGGAACACGATGAGTTGGGGCTACTGGGATTACCAGCCAGTTCCCGTGGTCAGCAAGTACAAGTGGGTCGCACCGCGGCACATGGTCAACGTGTGCGAACGTTGGGCGAAGGACCGGACGGATGGGCTGCAAGCGGCCTTTTTCAACGGCACGGGCTATGAGACTTGGGAAAACGTCTGGGGAATCTGGAACCAACTCACTCCGCGGGATGCTGAGGCGGTGCGGCGTATCGCCATGATCGAGCGGGCCATGTGCGAACTGCTGGTCAGCCCGGATTGGCAGCCGCACACCCCGAGCCTACAACGCAAGGAGGGGGTCTACGCCAGCCGATTCCCCGGTTGCAACCAGACGTTATGGCTGCTGGTCAATCGCAGCGGCCGGGACTCTCAAAGCGATCAGCTGCAGGTGCCCGTGGCGCCGACAACACGATATTACGACCTGTGGCACGGCGTTGAGCTGAAGCCGAAGGTCGCCGACCAGGCGGCCACGTTGGCCTTCGAGGTGGAGGCCCACGGATATGGCGCCGTGCTGGCCGTAGAAGGCTCGGAGAAGCCGGGCCAACTCGACACCTTGCTCCACGACATGGCGGAGCGGGCCAACGTCCGGCTGAGCAGCCTGTCCTCGCAGTGGCAAGTACTGCCGCAGAAGATAGTGGATATCCCACACACCAGGCCGGCCAAGGAGGCGCCCGAGGGAATGTTGCTCATTCCGTCTGCGAAGTTCCGCTTCAAAGTCGCAGGCGTGGAGATCGAGGGAAGCGACCCTGGCGTGGACTTTCAGTACCCCTGGGAGGATTTTCCGCGGCGACACCACGAGCGGGAGTTGGAGATCCAGTCGTTCTACATCGACAAGTACCCGGTCACCAACGCCCAATACAAACGGTTCCTCGATGCCTCCGGCTATCGACCCAAGGACGACTACAACTTCCTGAAGGATTGGAAGGACGGAAACTATCCGGCGGCCTGGGACCGCAAGCCGGTTACCTGGGTTTCCATCGAGGACGCACGGGCCTACGCGGCCTGGGCCGGCAAGCGTTTGCCGCACGAATGGCAGTGGCAGTACGCGGCACAAGGCGCCGACGGGCGGTCGTATCCCTGGGGCAATCAGCCCGATGCCACCGCGATCCCCAAGACGGAGAATGGCCGCGCGCTGCGCGGGCCGACCGACGTGGATGCGTATCCGCGCGGCAGCAGCCCATTTGGCGTCATGGATATGATGGGCAACGTCTGGCAGTGGACCGACGAGTACGTCGACGAGCACACGCGTACGGCGGTGCTCCGCGGCGGCAGCTATTACCGTCCCAGCGGCTCGTTTTGGTACTTCCCGCAGAACACCAAGCTCGACCAGCACCAGAAGTACCTGCTCATGGCTCCGTGCAAGGACCGCGCGGGCACATTGGGCTTCCGCTGCGTGGTGGATCGTTAGGGAAGACGACATCGGTCAATTCCTCGTCGTCATAAAACGGCCATTGCGGCTACTCGAACCGGATGACTGTGACTGAATAGGGTGGAAACGAGTAACGAGTCCGGCCATCAAGCATCTCGTGTCTCCATTGCCGCTGGTGTGGAACGACGGCAAGGGGCTGTGCAGCGGTATTTCTCGCCTCCAAGGAACCCGACAATTCCGTGAGTTGCGCCGCTGCCTTCGTTGGGAAAAATCCGCTCAGGCGAATCTGAGCGATAACTGCGGTATCCGTTGGGTTAATCGTTCGCAAGACCAACGTCCGGCCGTCGTCACTTCGCGCCGCGGTCGCGTCGATCGCATCTTTCCCGCCGGTCACCTCGCAGCGCACCACGTGCGGTTGGTAGTTGCGTGAGAACATCTGAGTGACATATCCAGGCGGCTGGAGCCAGACTTGCGACGGATTGAGGAACAGAAGCCCCTGGTTCCAGCCGTTATCGTTTTGCCCGTCGGGCTGAAGGCAGTTGGCTGACGTGGCGATGGGGATCCTGCCGTCCCGCTCCACCGTATTGATGGCAATCGCGTTGGCGAGCGCCCTTCGGTGGTCATGGTTTCCCGCGTTGAACTCAAAGATCACGACACGGTGTCTCGCTCCCTCGGCAAGCTTGTCCAGGGCGTCGATGTAGCTCGTCGTGCCGCCGAAATCGGGCCGCGGTCCTTCGGTCCCAATATGGACGTCGAACCAGACCTCGCGCTCCTTCTGCCGGGCCAATTGCAGGATCTGCCGCTGGGACGCCAGGGAGGTAATGCCGGAGGCGGCGCCGCGGAAGTTGAAGGGGTCGCGGATCGGCTGGCCGTAGGCAAAATCCCCCACGACGATCGTGATTCGGGGGTCACGAGCCCAGATCGCCTCGGCCAGCGGCTTGAACTTCTGGAAGTACTGATCGTCGACGCGTTCCTCGTTGCCGAGTTCGATATGGCGCAGGTTGTAAGGCTCGGGGTGGCCGTCGGCGGCCCGTCGTCGCCCCCACTCGTTGCTGGATGGGCCGTTCACATAGTCGATGAAGTCGGCCATGTCCTGGGGCGTCTCGTTGATGTTCAAGTCGGGAATCGCCGCAAAACCCGCCGCCGCGCAAAAGTCCAGGAAGTCAAGAATCCCCCAACCGTTGCTGGAGTACGGATACCAGGTGCCACGGTAGGGCGGCCGCCGATCGCGCGGGCCGATCATCTTCTTCCAGCGGTATTCGGCATGGTTGACCATCGAGCCGCCGTAGCGCAGCACCGTGATCCCCTGGTCGACCAACCCCTCGGCCACATCCCGCCGCACCGGCAACCCGCGAAAACGCCCCCAATCGCCGGGCTGCAAGAAAACGTAACCCAACACGATGGAGCCCGGTTTGCGCAGCGTGATCGCCAGGCGGCCCATGGCGGTCGCCTTCGACGTCAAGGTGAAGTTCAGTCGCCGCCACTGGCCGGGTGCGATCGAAAGCGGCTCTTCCGCCAGTGTCTGCGAACCGTCCTTGTTCTCCAAAGCCACGAACAGTTCCGCGGGTGCGTCGGCTCGTGCCCAAAGGACGCCCTCGTAAGGCTTACCTTCTGCAAAATGCATCCCCCAGCGATTCAATCCCTGATTCTCCACGCCGATCTGCCCCCGGCTTTCAAGGTAAGTCATCCGTTGCGATTGCCGGCCCACGAAGGGCCGATCCGTTTCCAGTGTCAACGCGCCCGCGGCGCTGCCGGTTTGTACAGGCCGCCAAGGCCCGCTCACGTCACAGGGATTGCCGCCCAAAACCTCGGAACCCTTTCGCGGCGTCACCGATGGCTCCTGGAAACTTTCGTCAAAAACCATCTGGCTATAGAGCCCGCCGTAGATCTCGTGGTTCACGTCCTCGATGCAGGCGCCGGTGAGATAACGCGAGACCGGCGGGCACCCGGTGTTCCGGGGCGGCATCTGGTCGGCCTCGACAACGATGCTGGCCGTGCGCCGGATCGCCTGCGGAATCTCACCGGGCATTCCCCCGGTGGCGGCCACCGTGTCGTGCCGCAGGACGGCCAGGAGCGTGTAGTAATTGTCCACGAGAAAGCCTTCGTAGCCCCACGGCTTGCCGTTCCATGCCCGCCAGTCGTTGCTCAGGCCGTTGGCGCCTCGGCCCTCGAACTGCCCTTGCTCGAACGCCTGGAGCATCGGCATGAGCATGTGGTCGGCCTCCTCGCGGCGGCCCAGGTCGTAGAGCGCGGCAAGCGTAAAGTAGGCGAAACAGCCGGTCGCACCGCCGTTCTCGTAGATTTGGAAGCCGTCGGCGTTGTCTTCGCGCCGTCCGCCGCCGAAGCGGCGAACTTTGTGGACATAGTCCTTGCGTGCCACGGAGACCAGGTTACCCGGTAGGCCCAGGTCGAATCGCGTATATCCGACCGCCTTCATCTTTTCTAGGAGGCGATCCATGATGGCGTTGGCCTTGTCCTTCGGCACCAGCCCGTAGTGGATCGCGATGCTGTTGACGAAGAGGAAGTAGTAGTCGTGCAGTTGGCCGTCGGCGCTCCGCCAGCCGGCCAGCACGCCGGTAGCCGGATTGTAAAAAGCGGGAAGATAGGCGTCCTTGAGCTTCTCGGCCGCGGCACGGTAGCGAGCCGCGTCGTCCGCTTTGTGCAACGCGCCGGCCATGCTTTCCATGTTTCGCAGGGCACGGTAGGCCAAGGCGTTGGCATATGCATCTTCGTGGCCGAAGCCGATCGTGTCCCACCAGTTCGACGGCCGCTTCTTCGGCTGACCCTCATTCCAGGAACCCGAATTGCCGGTGACCGAATCGTACTTGATCAAACCGTTGCCTTGGCGGTCGGTGGCCAGCATGTTCTCGGCCCACTGCCGGACGCCGGGATAGTTCTTTTCCAGCCAGCGCCGTCCCACGTCGCCCGCAGCGCAATCACAGGCCGCGATGATCAGCGACGGATACGTATCGGCCGAGACCTCGGGAAAATCGCCGTGGCCCGGCATCCCATAGGTCTTCATCCCGCCCAGCACGCGGTCGAGGGTCTGACGCATAATGTCCAAGGCGGAGAGATTCTCGGCCAGCGGCGGGGTGTAGCGGGCGATATCGGCATACTCGTAGTAGCAGAAACCGCAGGTGTCGCTGGCTGCATGGTTGGAGAGCACGCCGAACTCGGGATTCAACTGGAAAACGTTGAGCCAGTTGCGGCGGAAGCCGTGGAACCGCGCATCCTCTTCGATGCCGGCCACCTCAGGGTGAATTTCAATGACCTCCAGGGAATATTCCGCCCGCGGTCTCACCGCCGTGGCTGGCGGAAATGTGACCTTCACGAAGCCGTTGCCCGACGTATAGCCCAGCGGCCCCGAACCGGTAACGCGGAAGGTGCCGTGCCCCGGCAGGTGCAAGACGGCCGGCAACTCGACGCCGTTCTTTCCCAAGAGGCCCAGCAGCGTGGCGTGGCAACGCGCGGTGTCGAAATCCAGCACCACCGCCCCGGGGGCTCCGCGAGGCGAGAATTGCGAAAGCATGCGGATGGTCCGCCGGCCGACCTCGATCGTCCAATCGGGCATGGCATCGCCGGACGCGCCACGCCGGCGGTAGGCGACCTTCGTCGCATCGCCGCTCACCGCTTGGACCGCAAAGTCAGTCGCGGCGCCCGCAGGCCGCAAGACGTTGCCCTCGCACTTTCCCAGCCCAAGACGGTCAACCGCCAGCAAGTCTAGCCCGGGCTGCGCGGAGGAAAGCCCAACTCGGAGGAAAGGGGAGGCGGCGCGGTACGCATCACCCGCTCGTAGAGAACCGCCGGTCCCCAAGACGGCAATCGCGCCGATCGCGAATCGAAACAGGCGACTCATCGCAGTGCTCCTTTCGTGTAACCGTTCGCAGTCCGGATGATTAATAGCCAGCCCTTGGAGGGCGCGACGGGAATTGCGTCGCCCGGCTCCCATTGTCTTGCCGACTGGAAGCCGGCCACTTCGGGCGCAACGAGCACGGACGTCAGTGGATCAAGCGCCAACGCCTTCCAATCGACGTCCAGCCGGCATGCGACCGGCCGTGAAGCCCAGCTGGCAAGGGAGACAAGAGCCTTGCCCTCTTTGAGGTACACGGTTGCCAAGACGTCCTTGTTGTCCGTGCGCACCGGACAACCCTTTTGCCAGTAGCCGATCATCCGCGCATCAGCGATGCCAAAATCGTTCCAGACCTTCCAGATCGGTCGCGGATCGCACGACACGCCCGCGGTGTTCCAGGGCAAGCGGTTGGTCATACCGTAGACCATGCCACGCCAGGGATTGCCGCCGCCTTCGAGCATGTCGCCCATCAGTCCGAACGGGATGCCGGAGACCTCGACCAGCCAGGCGTCGGGGGACATGGCGTTGTAGTCGAAGCTCTCCCCGAACCAAAGGCGATCAACGTAGGGAAAGAACTCGGCGTACTGGTTGGCCGGGCCGACCGAAAAGGCCGTGTTCGAGTGCAGGTCGATCATGCTGCCCGGCCGATGGCGCTCGAGCACCTTCCGCATCCGCTTGAGGATGCGACGGTCGTAGGTGACGTCGTCCAGGTACAGGCCGTCGATGCGGACGTTCCTGGCAAGCCAGGCCAAGCCCTCGATGTAGTAGTTGTACCAGCGCGACTCGCCGCTGGTGAGGATCGCGGCGTCGGCCGTGCCGTCCGCATACGGCTGGAACCACTGGGGCGTATAGTCGGCCGCCAGGTGTTCGCGGAGCCACGGGAAACCGCCCCCCCCGCCGCCGGCCAGAATCTCCGTGCCCAAGCTGCGCAAGGCCCACAACTCGGTCGCGTGGTTCGACAACTCCCGCACCGTGTAGTAGATCTTGACCTTCATTCCCCGGTCTTGCCAGGTCTTTACGAAGGCCGACATTTGCGGCACGGCGGCGAACGGATAATTGATGTACGGATTCGCCTCGTTGGCATGATGGACGTTGATCACGTTGACCTTGTCGACACTCAGCGTGTCCGGCGCGGGAGGCGGATAGTGATGGTAATACCGCTCGCAAAAATGCCGGGCGGTATCCAACGGCTTGACCGGCGTGATCAACAACGCGAACTCGAAGTTGACCGTCTCGCCAGCCGCCAGCCGGCGCTTGCCGCTATAGGCGCGAACCACGACCGCCGGACCGCTGGACTCGCTTACGCTACAGCCTCCCCGGCCGCCGTTGTGCCAGCTTGCCGGCGGTTCGGGATGGTACAGGTTCAGCATGGGACCGCAGTACGACGCCCCGCGCAGCTTGCAGTGCAACCCGGCATGCACGTTACCGATCCAGAAGCTGTCCTGCGGTCCAGCCCACTTCCAGCCATATTCTCGCGGACAATATCCGCCCGCACGCCCCATCCCCATCATGTACGCGGCCGCTTCCGGCTCCATCGCCATTTCGAGCCGGCAATCCTTCAGGTCGATTGCCTCCTTGGCTCGAAGGGTCAGGTAGTAGTGAAGATGTCCGTCAAACTCCATGGTCACGCGGGAGGTAAGTGAAACCGGCCCGCCGGCCGCCTCGGATTCCCAGACGACCGTGCCCGGAGATCGCTTGACGATCTTGGGCGTGCTGCCCGCCAGGCGAATCGGGCCAGAATTGCCTTCGATGACGAATTGCATGGGCCGAGCGAGGATTTCTTGGGCGCCTACGCGGATGCTGGCTGGCAAGCCATCGTCGCCGAAGCGAACTTCGCGGCCCAGGCAACGGACCGTTCGCTGCGAAACCTCCAACGGGGTGTAGGGCGCCACGACCTCGTCGTCGATGCCGACGGTGGAGTCCAGCCAGCGGAGGCGGGAATGGCGCCACGGCTCGCTGTCGCCGCGGTCTGCCAGCCGCTCGGGGTGAACCGTCAGGGCGACGTCCATTTCTCGGGGCGGCGCACCGTTGGGTCGAAGCGTGATCGTGCCGCGGTACACGCCCGGTTGCGTGTCGTGCGCCAAGTCCACGCCGATCCACAGGGCCTGGACTTTTCCCTGGGCCACGCTGACCGCCTTGTGGAATGCACGGCCATCGGTATCGATGCCTCCCAGGTTGAAGCAGCGAATCGCCGCGGCCGGAATCGGTTTGCCCGGCTGCTGAGGCACAAGATCGCGGAATTCCACCTTCAAGTCCTTGAGCGGCCTGTTCGAGGCGTACACGCCGATCTGGAAACAGTAGAATTCACCGGGCCGGGCGTCACCGCAAAACGCTTTTCCCGGCCCGGCGTCGACCCAGCGCTTCGGCAAATCCTCGGTTATCCGGATCGGGTAGCGGCGATCTTCCGCGAAAAGCAAACAAGGCTCGTCCTGGTAGGTGGCCAGCAGCGCGGCCGTTTCCTGCCTTGTCGCCACCACCTCCATCGGGTAGAAACTATCGAATGCCGTCCGAGCCTGGTACTCCAATACCTGGGCTTCCGGCAGCGTGCACCAACGGCCCTGGCCAAGGTCCGCCGCTCGAAGCCCACACTTCTTGAGCCACGCCGGGGCGGCCGTATTCTCGACCGGCAGGTACCGCCCCCCGTAACCGCCCTCGTGTGCCTGGACCACGTAGGGCAGGTAATACAAGTAATACTCGCCCGGCGACGTCTTCGGCTCAAAGACCAGATCGCCGCGCTCGCGGTTAATCTCGACACGGACCAGGTTGCGAATTCGTTGGCCGGTGGCCGCATCGACAAGAATGATGTTCTTGCCGGCCGGGTCCGTGTCGCGGCGCCTCCAGGCTAGGGAGACGCGCACCGCTTCGGCCGGCCGGCTCACCTGAATTCGCGCCCGATGGTGCCCCAGGGCGATATCCCACGGATGCCCGGCCACGCCGTAGGGCGCCTCGCCGGCGGATGCGCCGGCATGCATCGGGCTTTCGGCCGGCGACTCCAAGGCCGCGCCCAGCAGCACCAGGATGGCGATAAGTAGCCGATTGTGGAACATGTCAGTCCTCGTGGGGGAGTATCGGTATCAAGATCCAGTTCAAGCCAGGTGATCTCGTTCACGGCCGCGCGCTTGGAGCCCCCGCGCCGATCCGCCGGGCCTGGATCGCCGCGCCGCCTTTGCGCGTGAAGACCTCGCTGGCGCCTACGTTGCCCAGCACCACCCAGTACTTGACCTCCGCCACGCCGCGATTGTTGGGGTCGTTGATGTCGTTGACGGTTGCCTGCCACGTGTTGGCGCGGTCCGTCTGACCGGGGCCGGCGTGCTCGATGTCCAACTGCTCGATCGTGAAAGCGTGCCGGCCGGTTACCGTGAGCGAGTTGGTGCAGCGCTGCGCGCCCACCCGGCCGAAGCGCGAAGCGTGGTAGGCCTCGACAAAATTCAAGCCATGGATATTGCACGCGAGGTTGATGTTGTCACCGTCCGTGTGTTCGTTGACCACGATGCCTGTGTCGAACCCCGTCACGACCACGTTTCGCAGCACCGTCAGGGCGCCGTTGTTGCACGCCGCCGTGATCAACCCCTTCGTGCCATGAGTCGGCTTCGCAGCCTGCACGCTGTAGACGCCCGTGTTGATGAATACGTTCTCGATCCGGCACTGTACCGCCCACTCCAAATCAATGCCACCGATGCCGGGGTCGTCGTAGGTTCGCACCTCCAGGTCCTTGACCACCACGTGGACGTAAGAAAAATCACCTGGCCAGCGAACCGCGGAGATGACCGCGGCGCCGGAAGCATCGAGGTTCTTGACGATCGTGTTGTTGCCATGCAGCTTGAAACGGCCCACCGTGCCGAAGACGGTGGCCGGTTGGCTTTCGCCCACGATTTCCAGGGCGATCCAGTGGTCGGGTCCGACCGCTGGAATGCGGATGCGGCCGCGATAAACGCCGGCGGGCAGATACATCCGCCCGCCCCCGGCCTCGATCACCGCCTTCAGGCAGGCCGAAAAAGCCTGAGTGTTGTCAGTCTTGTCGTCGCCCACGGCACCGTAGCTGAGGACGTTGAACACCCTTGCTTCACCGGCGCCGGCCGGCGCGGTTGTCTTCTCGCGGGCATACCCATGTGCCGAGAGAAGTGTCAATACCGTACAATAGGCGATCAGGTTCTGTGGTTTCATGAGAGTGCACCCCTTCTACTGCCGTTCTTCTGCCCGCGCTTTGGCAAAGAGCGCTGCAAGCCGCTTTTGCTGCGGGTCTCCCTTCGCTGCGTAGGTGTCCATTCGTTTGACCAGCCCATGGTACATCATCAGCGCGGCCCGCTCGTAGAACTTCTCGATGCCCGCCTTTCGCTCCGGCGTGATCGGACGATAATAGCCGGGCCCCGGATTCATATTCGTCCGGTTCCGATACGCCAGGAAGCAATCGATGGCCGCAGAGACGAAAGCCCGCTCGAAGTCCGCACCGGGCTGGCCGGCCAGGGCCTTGTTCATGGCAACCAGGATGGCGTAAGGTTTCTTCATCGGCTCCGACAGGCCCGCGGCAAACGGCGCCGCCGGGCCCGGTTCGACCATCAGAGAGGGTACCATTGCATAGGGCACGCTGGGCTTCTCGGCCGGCCAACCGCCTTCCGTAGTGATTTCGACGTTTGCGGCCGCCGGCAGTTCGTCGTAAATCAGACTCACCGCCTCCGGCGATTGCGTGCTGATTGCCTTGCCATTGACGGTCACCGACTTTACCTTGGGGCCGCCATTACGGCATGAAAGATACAGCGATTTTGCCCCAAAGCGGGCTGGTGTCTTCTGCCGGAAGTAGGTGATCGAACCGGGAATGCGGGGCCGGAGGATTAGGCGATCCGCGCGATAGTCGTAATCGAACAGGCCGCGAACCGTCGCGGCGGGAATCGCGAAATTGTCGATCATCACCGCCACGCCGCCGATCTTGAATTGGCCGGTGTCCGACCAGGGGTTGCTGGTGTTTTCGCCGCGCTGCGACCAGGGGGCGTCCATGCGGAAGTCCTTGGCCCATTTCATGGCCCGCGTCGCGGAGCGGCGGATATCCTCGAATCTTCCCAGCCGGTAATACATCAGGATGGCGCGGCCCTCGACGGTGCCCCACACGCCGCCGTTGACCCACTTGCCGTAGCTGAAGAAGCCCTCCAGCCCGTCTGCGCGGCCCCATCCGACATACGTGTCGTCCAGCCCCGGTGCATTGGTCAGGAGGAAGTCGAAGGGCCGAATGGCGTCATACGCGGCGATCTGTCGATAGATGCTCTCCGCGGTGCGGTCGTCCGCCACACGCAGCGCCACGGCATCGGCATTGGCAACACCTTCGAGATAACGGAACTGCTTTTGTCCCAACACGCCATGCTTGACGCCCCCGGACTCGATCGATTTGACGAAATAGCCTTGTGGTGTCAACAGTCGCGACAGTGAACTTCGGGTGATCTCCTGACGGCGTTGGAACTCCGCAAGATTCTGCTGGTCGTGAATGATCTTGTAGAGTTCGACCATCCGGTCCAGCGCCGCCAGGTAGGTGATCGAAATCCCCGCCAGGTAAGCTTTGCCAAACGAGCCGTCCGGCAGCTTGACTCCTCCGTAGCTGGGTGCGAGCAGATTGCAGCCGGGGCCGACGAGAAACAGATGGTTCTTCGGATCGCGTGTCTTTTCGATGGAATCGCAGGCCCGCCGCATCTTCGGCAGATAATAGGCCATGGCCTTCGGATCTCGTGAGGCCAAGAGGATTTCGGCCTGCATGACCACCCCGGCCGCCGTCGCCTCGTGATACCAATCGTGGATCTGCCAATTTCCGTCGCCCTGTTTGTAGACGATCCGGCCGGGTGATGCGCAGTCGCCGAGGCAGCCGTCGGGGGCAACCAGCGGGAAGTCCGGGCGACCGACGCGCTTGCCGTCGCCCTGGCAGTCCCAGAAGAGGTCCCAGGATCGTTGCAGCGTGGAGAACCAAGGCTCTTCCAGGAATGGCGTAGCCGCGTACGAGAAGCCATAGCTGTTCTGAATCCACCACGCGCCCCAACCGGCGCCTTCCTCGAGAGTATCCCAGTCAGGCTGATAGAGCATTGCCAGGTTCGGCACGGCCGGGTTGGGATGGAAGAACGCGAACGATTCGTCGATCAGACGGAGGAAATCGGCATCGCCGGCGCCCGCGCAGAACCGGCCGTCGTAGAACAAAGCACCGGCAGTTGTCGTGCTGCCGGCCGTGTCGTCGCCGCGGCTGATCGCAGGTTGAAAGACGGCCAAAGCCGACAAGACGACTAACATCGTCACGAATGGGTGGATTCGCATGATTCTGATCCTGATGATGTTGGAGTTTCGTGCGATTCGGAGAGTCGAACAACTACTAAGGAATGCTTCCCGATCTCCTCCTTCTCCGGTTTGCACACCGCCAATCCGATATGTCGGTCAGTCGCACCGTAATCGAGCAGCCACTCACCCTTGAAGTAAACGAGGCCGTTGGCCACGGTGGCAGGCACGGGGCAATAGCCCTTCTTCTCCCACTCCAGTGCGGGTTGAAGAAATGGCCGGTCCGTGTTTCTGCCCGCGGACCAGGTCCTTGCTGGTGGCTACACACATCGAGTCCATACCGCCTTCCCCCCACGCCGTGTAGTTGATGTAGTACGTGCCGTTCTCGCCTTCCACAACGTGGAGGTCCTGGCAACCGCCCGGCCATGCGAGCTTGGTGAAGGCGTCCTTGTCGGGAAAGACCACCGGCGTTGGATAACGGGTGAATCGTCGCCCGTCCTCGCTCCAGGCCAGGCCGATGCGGCTGGTGGCCTGACCTTCGTTGTGGAACTTCCACCAGCACTTGTCATCCGCCCGGTAGAGCAACCAGACCTTACCGTCTTTGACCACCGCGGCCGGATTGTAGACGTTCTGCTCCTCCCAGCGGACCACCTTGCCAAGGACGGGGCAAGGGAATTTCGCCGCGGGATTCGGCGACAGAACCGGCTTCTCCAGTTTCAGGAACGGTCCCAGGACCCAGTCGGCCACGCCCCCAGCTTGCGTTGCATTCTGTCCGCGTACACTCGGGATTGCCGCCTTGGCGCCATCGCCATAAATGGACTTCATCTTCCAGCACGCGAGTTGCTTTACCGTGATAACCCCGCCGGTGCTAAATAAGCGGACGCCGAGATTCTCCGGGACGTACCTGCCCGCGGCGGCCATCGCGGCCTGGCGGTCGTCGGCGAACACCTCGACGAGATTCTTGTCGATGAATACCCGCAGGGTGACGTCCTCGCCTTCCTTGACCGTGAAAGGCGCATGCACGCCGCCGACCCTCAGGGTCTTGCTTTCCGGCAGGACCGCGATTCGCAAGCCGTTCTGGCCGTCCTTGTCGCAGAGGACATCCAGCCCGAACTCCTTGGCTGCGGGCGATTTGAACGTCACTTCCAGCTCCAAAGCGTCGCCGCTGATCTTCTGAGGCCGATACGTCGTATCGCTCTTCAACGTGATTCCCCGTTCCTGCACTTCGTCGTAGCGAAGCGACTGAAGTTTCCGCAGGGGTTTGATCCTCAGCACGCCGTCCGCGGGCAGTTCCAGCTCGCGCGGCAGCGACTGGATCCCGCACGGCGCAACAGGCACATTGAGCAGCCATGCCCACATCACGCGGCGGCCGTCCTTGGTCAAGAGCGACTCCGGCGCGAAGAAGTTGTTGCCGTTCCAACTCATCATCGCCTGGAACTCGGGCAGGTACTTCTCGTCCTTGAAATCGCCGAGGTAGTAGCGGCATCCCAGCCGGTGGCTGATACAGAGCAGCATCCACTTGTCGCCGATCTTGAACATGTTGGCGCAGGAGATGTCTTCGCCCTTGGCCATGCTTATATTGGCCGGATAAGCGTCGTGCAAAAGCGGCCCGAGAAACAGCCAGTCCTTGAGGTCCGAAGACTTCATCAGGCTGGGATTGCTGCCTCCGCTGAGTGCATAGTAGGTATCGCCGATGCGCCAGCAATCCGGATCCCAATTGTTGAACGTGGCTTCCTTCCCGGAGGCATCCTTGGGGATGATCGCAACCGGCCGGGTCCACTGTTCCAGGTTATCATCCAGGGCGAAGGCCAACTGGTTCCTTCCGGACCCTTGGCCGTGATAGATGATCGCCGGCTTGCCCTCCTTGGTGATGAAGCCGGTGCCGCTGAACATGCCGTGGCCCGTCGTCCGCGGGTGAAGCGTCGTCGGGTGCCACTTCCAGTGCACCATGTCGTCGCTGGAGACGTGTGCGAAGGCACAGCCATACTTGTGGTTGTAGATGTAGTGGAGATGATAACGGCCTTTCCAGTAGAAGGCGCAGTTGGGGTCGCCGGGCATGGCGCCGCCGGGGCCTGGGTGGATCAGGTGGTAGGTTGGCCAGTTCGCCGGCGGATCGGCCGGCACGGCCGGCGTTTCGGTCCCAAGTGCTAAAGTCTTGTGTGCGGCGGCTATGAGCGTTGCCCCTTCGTTCGGGAGAACCAGGCGACCGTCCTCGATCTTCGCCCCATCCGCCAGGTTATTGACCGGAAACCTCCCCATCCGATCCGTCTCCTTCCCCTTCTCGAACGTCCACCAGGCGCAAAGCCTGATCGGGGACTCCTTCTTGGGCACGAGCGTCTTCAATTCCTCGGCGCTCAGCGCCCGGTCGTAGATCCGGGCGTCCTCGATCGAACCCTGAAGCGTCTGGCCTGGGCCCGCCCCCACGTGCCGCAGGCCGAAGACGGCCATGTTGTCCTTGGCGCTGAGCAGATCGATGTTGCCGGCTTGGTAGGATGCATAGAGATTGGTGTTGCGGTAAATGGATATCCGGTTGCCGTGGTAGACGATGGCCATCTGGATCGGCCACTTGCCGTCGCCCTTTTCGACGGAGTTGACCTGCTGGTCGCGCTGCGTGCGCTGGAAGAAATCGCTGCCAGCCATCCACTTGCCGGGCGCCCGTTCGCCGAAGACGATCGCGTCGAACTGTTCGCCGTGCTGGATGGTCAGCGCGCTTCCGCCCTGCTGAGCGGTATTGGCCAGCGTGACCCAGGACACCAGCGTCTTGTCAGTCCCCGCAGACGCTGCGCTGTGACGAGCGAACACTGCGAAACCGATCATCGCACTTGCTGTCAGTATCTTCATGGGTATCGTGGTCTTCATGATGACTCCCGTTCGTGCCTTTCGTTTCGTTGCTTAGCGTTTGTCTTTCGCGCCGGTCAGCTCGCGCAGGGTCTCGACATCCTGGGGATACAGCGGCGTGCCGTCTGGGCGGAGGATGTCGTGGACCGGCGTTTGCAGCCGGTCTTGCATCATCCCCCAGCAGATCGCGCCGACCTTCTCCCGCTTGTAGATCGGCAGGGACGTGGGGATGTCGGTCTTGCTGCCGGGCAGCGTGTTGAGCCATTCGGTGCAGACCAGCGGGTACTTGGTCAGTCTCCGAATCTCTTCGATCCGCCTGGCCGTCTCCTCCGCCCGGCCGTATAGATGAAAAGTAACGATGTCCGATCGGTCGAAGAGTTGCCGGGCAAGCCGCCATGGAACATGCTGCTGGTGACCGACGGTAATCGGCTGCTCGGGCCGGGCTTCTCGCGCCCAGTCGAAGCAGGCCAACGTCAATTCCCAGACCGGTTGTGTCGGTTCATTGTACAGATCCCACATCAACACCCGCCTGTCGTGGGCGAAGGCGCCGACGATGTCGATGAGGTATCGCTTGAGCAGCGGGAATTGTTTCGGGTCGCGGGCCATCTCCTCCCGGGGACTCTCGACCCAATTGCCGCCATGCTGCCCGTTGGGCTCGCCCTGTTTGCCGAGCTTCGGCGGCCGTCTCGGCTTGGTGAAATTGCAGTAATCCATCGGACACCACACGGTGCGGATGCTGTGTTTCTCGGCGATGGTCAGGTACTGCTTCATTCGCGCCTTCAGTCCGGGCGCGTCGTCTTCCCAAAGGTGATAATTGATGAAGACCCTCGCGGTGTTGTAGCCCAGCCCCCCGGCAATCTGCAGTTCGCGGTCGATGTTTTTCGGGTCGAACGTGTCGGCCTGCCACATCTCGATATCGTTGACCGCGGTGCTGGTGACGAAGTTGAAGCCGACGATCCATGGCTGCTTATTGTACCACTGCCAGGCTTGCTGCTCGCTCCAGCGTTGCGGCAATTCCTCGTTGCGGCCATGCGGTTTGGCAGGAATGATGACGTTCGTGCCGGCGGGCACGATGGAGACGGCTTCGTCCTTGCCGAGTGAGAGAATCAGCTTCCCGTCGTTCACGGGTATGCCGCCCCGCAGCAGCGAGCAGCCTTCCAGCGCGATCCGGTAGATATCGACACTCTGGACGCTCTCCCAATCTACCGGCATCTGCCACGATTTGTTCGAGTAGCCGTTGCGGCTGTATGCGATGATCTCTTTTTCGTGCCACAGGGCGGGCACGAAAAGGTTGTCGTTCTCCCGGAGGATAAAATCGCCCTTGCGGATGATGCTCTTGCCATTTTCATTCCGGGCGACGACGCCGTCGCCGTAATACAGTGCTCCGCTCTCAAATTTCATTCGCTCCAGCCGACTCAGGTAATACCACGGCAAAGTCGTGCGGCAGAACATGCCCAGGAACCCCGGCATCTTTTCTTTGTCTTGCCGCCAGATTTCCTCGCCGTGCATACTCGAGCCGAAGTGGAAGTCGCCGTCGCCGCCGCGGTCGGTCCGTCCCCGGGCCATCAGGTACTCTGGGATCTGCATTTGGTACCCCGGATCGCCCGGATACCACCAGGACATCGCCTGCAAGCCGGTAAAGCCCTCACCCGGCGGATGAGCCCAGAAGATTCCCTCCCCCGTGACATCGAACCCGCGGTCGCGCCAGTAGTGGAAGATCTTGCGCTGCGATTCCACGTACTTCTCCGGGGTCAAGCCGCCCTGCTCCGGCTTTGCGTGCCAGGGGCTGATGGGCCGGCCGTTGTCGCGGTTGGCAATGAACACGTCAATGTGGATCGTGTGCCCGTCCTTCAACTCAGGGATCATTTGGATCAGCCGGTCGATCCGCCGCTGCGCCAACCCGGCTTCCCACTCCTTGGGATACACGACGTTGTACATTTCTTCGCCCTTCACCTGGATGCCCGCGGCGAGCACTTTGCCCCTGGAGTCCTTGGCAAAGCAGTCCTTGGCTGCATACTCGTCCCAAAGAGGGCTTTGCCGGTAGGCGTCGACCATGTTGATGTGCAGGCTGACGGTGGTGTTGAATTTCCTCGCCTCGCGGATCAGCCACCGCAGGCTGTCCAAGGCCGTGGCGTCCTGCGGGCGTTTCAGGCGGGGATTCACTCCGGCCTCGGCCCAGGCGGGATAGCCATGGTCGTGCCCGCCTTTCTGCCAACCCACCAGGTAGATGATCTTAGGGATGCCACGGGTCAGGTTGTCGGTCTTGCGGATGACTTCGAGGGCCTCCGAAAAAGTGCAGAGGACGGCGTACTTGTCTTTGCAGCCCGGCTTGTTCACCGGTTCCCCCTCCATCCCCAGGAAGAGCTTCAGCACCAGCGATTGGTGGTAGTCGCGATAAAACGGCGCAACGACCACGTCGACCGTGGCCTGCAAACGCTGGCCGTTTTCGCGGACCACCGCCTCGACCGTGGCGATGCCGCCCTCGCGGGCAACAACCGTGTCGCCCTCGATCGCGACGACCTCCACCTTCCCGCTGGCACATTTGGTCCGCGCAGTGATTTCCGCTGCAGAGCACGGAACGATACGGCTGGAACCGTCCGCCTCGACTCGCCTTAGCGTCAGCTTCGCCGTACCCTCGTGCTCGCACATCGGGCGCAGGACTCGGCGATTGATTGAGAGCTCGATATGCGTCAAGCCAGACGGCAGCTCAGCGTGCGCCGGGCACACTGAGAGTGCAACCAGGATTAGGGGGAATGCGTTGCGGATGGCTTGCATAATGGTACTTTTTCATTGATGTTGGAGGGGTCGGCTCAAATCGTCTGTCGTATTGTCGGACGCCGTAACTTTCGCACTGCCCAGGATGGCCGCTGGCGGTCCGTTTGATCAGCAGTCGTACCTTGGTCATCCTCTGGCCGACGGTCGGGACGATGAAGCTCGGACCGATCGTCATACCATTGAACGAATCGCCCCACTTCGACTCCTTGTCGTTCCAACGCTCGATCACGCATCGAGCGTAAAGGTAAACCGTTGTATTTGTCACTTGCTCCGCTATTCGGCTACCCGCAGCAGGCGGCCGTCGCCCGGCGCCAAATCGATACGAGCAATCTGATCGGTGACTTGTATTCGGCTATCCCCCCATTTGCCGAACTGCCGATCGAACTCCTGCACCGCCTTCGCCGCCGAGCCGATCCAGATCTCCGCCCGCGCTGCATTCCGGTAGTCGCGATTTACTACCATGAACGCGGCAGGCGGGCCACCTTTCTTGCCGAACAGACCGAACACGAACTCGCCCTTGCCGGTCACACGAATCGGCGCATCTGCCGGCGCGGCCTGCGCACCGTAGGGCAACGGGGTGGTGTGGTAAACGGCCAGGGAATCAAGGGCCAGCAGTGTCGGACCGAGTTTCTCCATTTCCTCGTTGAGGACAACCACTTCCTTGGCCATCGACGACGGCTTGGCATTTTCGTATAGCGCGCCTACGCCCTTGTCGTACCAGTAGACGAAGTAGCTGACTCCCCGCCCGCCGTAAGCGAGCGTAGTATAGGCCAGGAATCGCCGCTCTGCGAGGTTCGGCAGCCGCCAGGCCTTTTCGAGATTGCACGCCTGCACGATGTTCAGGAACGGCTTGCCCGATGCCAAGGCGGCCTCGCGAATGAGCGCGAGATTCAGGAAGTACTGTTTGCCGTCGTTTCCACCCTTAAGAAAATGATAGTGGTCGTAGCTAATCAGGTCCGGTTTGACTATCTTCACATACTTTTGCAGGTAATCGCGATAGGCGAGCACGGTCCGGTCGGTCGTACCCACGCCTGCGAAGTTCTCGGGGATGCCAACTCTTTTTCGAGCCGCCGCGTCTGCGCTCACGCCGAGTTGGGCCTCGCTCGCATACGTCGGAAACAGGTTGATGTACGCCAGGTGGGCCGGGTCTCGCTCGCGAAGGTGTGCCACCAATCGGGCCAAGTCCGCGAACGCTCCCGCTCCCGGTTCATCGACGATGAAATACGCCTCCATTGCCGGATGGTTCTTCACCCGGTCAATCAGCGCATCCAGCCGATCGCGCTCGGCAGGTGTGTCAAGCGAGGACGGCAAGAGCAGCGGACTGGTAAGCATTGCCCGCAGCCGATGGCGGGCCGCCACGTCGAGATCCTTTTCCGGCACCCAGGTCAGGTTGTAGTGTTCGTCCGCCACCCTCCTTAGATTCTCGTCGGTCGCCGGCGGAGGGCACCAGAACGTGACGATGAACTGCTTTTGCTGCCAACCTCTTCCCACTGACGGCTCCGCTCCCATCGCTGCGTCGTCCATCGTGATGGCACAGACCAAGTAGTGAGCAGCCAACGCAACGGTACTGAGGCAAGCACGAATTCTATTTCTGGTCATCATGGCAGTTCCTTGGGATGAATTCATACGAGGCTATCTTGACTGCGGGTCGAGCAAGTGAAACTGATTGCTGTCGATTCGGGCTGCGCGACCGGGTCGCAATGTGAGAGATGTCACATCTTGTCTGTAGCGGACTTTGCACGTCTGCGCCAGGCTGCTCCGTAATGCAGCCGATGATAGCCTACCATCCCTCCACTCGATGTCGACCACCAAGCCTCCGCGAGCCCGCAGCCCCTTGGCGTAACCCGTGGCCCAGCTCCGCGGCAGCGCGGGCAACAACTCGATTTCGCCGGCGTGACTCTGCAGCAGGGCCTCCGCGATGCCGGCGGTTACGCCAAAGCTCGCGTCCGACTGATTGGCTCCGCGATTGTGGAGGTTGGTTCCCACGCTATGGGCAAGGTACTGGTTAACCAATCGATGGACCTGTTCTCCGTTCCCAAGCCTTGCCCAAACGCAGGCGAACCAGGCAAGTGGCCAACCGCCCGAGCCCCCTCCGTGCGCCATGCGTCGCTCGATCGACGTGCGGACCGCTGCGGCGAGGCGGGGCGTGCCTCGACGCGTGATGGAATCTCCGGGATAGAACGCGAAAAGATGAGAGATGTGCCCCATGCCGGGCTGAGGTTCATCGTAGTCTTCCAGCCATTCCTGTAACTGCCCGTGCTTGCCGACCTGGTAGGGCGGAAGCCGCTCAAGGGCAGTTTCCAGTCGTGCTCGAAAACCGGCGTCCTCGCCCAGAATTGCGCTAGCACGGATGCAGTGGCCAAACAGATCGCGGAGGATGGCGATGTCCATCGTTGGGCAAGACGTCACCGTGCCAACCCGCCGGTTCGGCAGGAAGAACTGGTTCTCGGGTGACATCGAGAAGGGGGTGACAAGCCAGCGGTGTTTCGGGTCCTCGACTAGAAACTCCAGCAAGAACGCCGCCGATTGCCTCATGATCGGGTAAACCTTGACCAGGAACTCACGATCGCCGGAAAAATCGTAATGATCCCAAAGATGGCGACAGAGCCAAGCACCGCCCATAGGCCATAGGCCGTAGCGCGGAGCGTCGACTGGGGCGGCCGCCCGCCAAAGATCGGCATTGTGGTGAAACACCCAGCCGTCCAGTCCGTAGTAGGCCTTGGCCGTCGCCGTACCGGTTTCCGAAAGGTCGCGGATCAAGGTAAAGAGCGGCTGGTGGCATTCGGCCAAGTTGCAGACCTCGGCCGGCCAGTAGTTCATCTGCGTGTTGATGTTCGTTGTCCATTTGCTTCCCCACGGCGGATTGGGATCCTCGTTCCAGATACCCTGGAGATTGGCGGGTTGCCCGCCCGGACGGCTGCTGGCAACCTGTAAATATCGGCCGAACTGAAAGCACAGCGTCGCCAGTTGCGGATCGTCGGCGCCGTCGCCAGCAGCCGCCAACCGCTCATCGACGGGCAGCCGCTCGGCTGCGGTATGCCCCAAGTCGAGTTGCACCGCCCGCATGAGAGAGCCGAAATCGGCTACGTGCGCATCTCGCAGCTCCTGGTAAGCCTTGCCCGCGGCAAGGAGATGCTTCTGGCATGCCGCGGCCGGATCGGCCGAAATGTCGTGGTAGTTCCGGAAACTCGTGGCGGCCGCCAAGATCAGCGTAGCCGAATCGGCGCCGCGGATCGAGAGCGCAGAATCGCCGCCGACAACAGTTCCCCCTTCGGCCAACACACAAAGCGAGATCCGGAATCGCAAGCCCTTTCCTGCCACCGGCGCAACCAAGGCATGCGGCTTCCCGTCGCCGCGCCACTGGCCATCCAGATCGAGATGGCTGTCACGGCGAACTAACTTGTCGAGGTACGGGCTGTCGAGCGATGCATCGACGTTGATTTGCCGAGGCCGATTGCAGGTAAGCCTTACGACCAAGACCTGGTCGGGATAGGAACAAAATGTCTCACGCGTGAAAAGGGCATCGCCAACGCGGTACCGAACCTGAGCGATACCATTTTCCAAATCGAGTTCTCGGTGGTAGTCGGTCGCGTTTTCGTGGCCGGCGCAATCGAGCCGGAGGTTCCCGAGCGGCTGGTACGCCTGGAGGGACCGCGGCGTGGCCATGAAATGCCCGTCGGCAAGTTTTTCCACCTCGATGAACTTACCGTCCATCGCAAGCTGCCGGAGTTGCGGCAGGAAACGCACGGCCTGCGGATCGTTGTAGTCGTGCGGCCGGCCCGACCAGAAAGTACATTCGTTGAGCGCTATCCGCTCCTTGGCGGGAGTGCCGAATACCATCGCTCCAATCCGGCCATTCCCGATCGGCATGGCAGCATTCCACTGCCGCGCGGGCTCGCGATACCAAAGAACCAGCCCCAATTTCTGCCGGCAAACCGCTTCGTTTGCGTGTGCCGACGGCGCGACGGCAAACAGCAAGACGGCCGTCAATAGAAAGAGACGAATACGTTGGGCAACCCTTATTTCGATCACTTCGGTCAAGCGCGGTCTGGATGCAACCGGCTCGGCGCCGCACGGAGTGGCCGAAAACGCTACCCGACATAACGCGATGTGTTGCACGGTGGGTTCCATGTGTGCCCGGATCGAGGGATCAATCGTCGCCGGACCGCGCGGTTCCGGTGCCGCCCTGCCAGCTCTTGGTCTGGAATGGCGAGGCGGGCAATCCTTCTTGGCTAACCAGGTTCGGATTCGCCTCGTTCCGCCATCCAAATCGGACCTGGGTGGGAGAGCGGACATTTTGGGACTGGACAATGATCGAGTCGCCGTCAATCGCGGCGGTGGCGGGAGAGAACTTGTCGTCCGCGCCGGCGATCTCGAATTCCGACAGCGGCTTGCCGTCGCGCGACTTCAGTCCGCCGCCCACGTGGGAGAAGGACAAGCGGATCTTGTCTCCCCCGGCCTTCATCGACTTGTAGAGAGGCCCACTGCAAACGAGGTCCTTCTTGCCGTATTGCTTGGCTAGCGCCCAGAGCGCCAGGCGGTTACCCACGTCGACCTTGTTCTTCGGGTGGATGTCGGCGATGTTCTCCACGAGGTCCGTCGTCACGACCATCCCGGTTTTCGGGATCTTGAGGCTGGCCACCTGGGCCTCCCAGAGTGGCGGCAACTCGCCAGGTTTGTAGCCTGAAAACGGCGCGATCTGTACGAAGTAGAAGGGGAACTCGTAACCCCAGGCCTGCCGCCAGCCCTCGATCAGGAACTTCATCTTGTCGGCGTACTTAAGGCCGTTACCAACATTGGACTCGCCTTGGTACCAGATCACGCCGCGGAGGGCCAGCGGCTTGACGGGCACAATCATGCCGTTGTACTTGCCGCCGCCGGGCACCCAATCCTCGATCGGCGTGCCGCCCCAGGTGCTGTGGATCAGGCCGATCGGCACACCAGTCTCCTGGTGCAGTCGCTGGCCGAAAGCATAGAGCACGCCAGAGAAGCGGACCACGCTGGCCGGGGAGCATGCCTTCCAGGCAGGGCGGAGTTGCGCGTCGGCCCCGCCGAGCACCCCGATGTCCCTCGCGGGCTGCGGAACGTCGATCGACTTGACGTGCAGGAGACGAATCTGTGGGTGCTTGGCCGCAGCCATGGTCTCCTCGGCGTTGCTGGAGGCACGCACGGCCATTTCCATGTTCGACTGGCCGGAGCCGAGCCACACGTCGCCGATGAGGATGTCGTCCAGTTCGACCTTGTTCTTCCCGCTGACGGTCATGGAGTGCGTCTTGCCATCAGCCTTGAGCGGCCCCAGCACGACCTTCCAGTTGCCCTGGACGTCGGCCTTGGTTGTAGCAGTTGCCTCGTCGAGCTTGACCGTGACCTCTTCGCCCGACTCTGCCCAACCCCAGATTGGCAAGGGCTGATCGCGCTGCAGCACCATGTGACGGCCGATTACCTTGGGAAGCGTGATGTCCGCTTTCGCGGCAGGTACGACGACCAAAGCAGCCAAAAATACGGCGTCGACCAGGCAACATAGCGAGAATCTCTTCATACTTCCTCAACTTGCTCAGTGGCTGGGGTTTGCGGGGATTGTGGCATCATGCAGACGCCACGTGTTCAGCGTTAGTTTGAACCGATGCGATCGGAAAGTCAAGCGATGACTTTGAAGGGCCAAGATCACCTTTTTCGCACAGTGCCTTGGGCTTAACGTGACGCAAGGGTTCGTTTCGTTTGCCTACTTGAGATGTGCTTGCCGGTGTGTTCTACTGGAACCGAAGATGACCACCTGCCCCGGGCCTTCGGTCGTAATCGAGCCCAAGGTGAATTTTCTCAGCCCACGAACGAGGAAGCCCTATGCTCACCTGGCGAATTTGGAAGGAGATGGCGATAACGATCGTAACGGTAATGGCCTCGACGGCCCAGGGGCAGCAGCCAGCATCCCCGGTGAAGGAATCAGGAGCCGCTTGCTACCGTCACCGCGCGATAAGCAACAAACCGGCCGACACGTGGGAAAAGGCAATGGTCACCGGCAACGGCATCCAAGGGGCCATGGTCATGGGCCGGCCCGATGACGAGACGATCGTGCTCAACCACGCGGGCATGTTCCTGCCGCTCTATCCGCCGTTTCCAACCGTCAGCCAGGCGAAGATCCTGCCCGAGCTTCGCAAGCTGATCGACGCCGGCAAGTTCCAGGAGGCGGCCGACCGCGTTGTCTCCTATGGGAAATCGGAAGGCAAGAACAACGAAGCGTGGACCGACCCCTTCGTGCCTGTCTGCTCGCTGAAGCTCATCAAGCGGCGGACGCAGCCCGGTGGGAAGCATCTTCCCGGCCTCGACTACCGGCGCGAAACCGACTTCATGACCGGCCAGGCCTCTGTGGCATGGAAGGACGGGGCGGTAGCGTATCTTCGAAGCGTCTTCGTCTCCCGGCCGAACAACGTGGTTGTGGTCATGCAGTCGCCAGCCGATGACTGCGATCTGGAATTCGTCCTTCACGACCCGAACATCGGGGCGAAGGGACCGCGCAAAGGCGCGATCAAGGAATCGATCGCCAAGGCCGAATTGACGCCGGAAGGTGGCATCCTGACTTGTCGCACCGTCTTTGCCCATCGCTGGCCCGGCAGCCTCCAAGGCTGCGAGGTCGCGGCACGGGTGATCGTCACAGGTGGCAAGACGACCGTCGCCGGCGACCGGCTCCAGGTTCGCAACGGCGGCCGGGTGCTGATCCTGATCCGCTCAATCCTGTCGCGCGACATCGATCAATCGAAGATGGCGGAGCTTGTCGCCGAGTTGCAGAAGTTCACGGCCGACTACCACGCGCTGCTTGCCCGGCACGAGGCGGTTCACCAGGCAATCATGGAGCGATGCCAGATCGAGCTTGGTTCGAAGCAGGACGATCGGCGGACGTCGCCGGAGCTGTTTGCCCAGTCCAAGGTCGGCGCCCTCGATCCGAGGCTGCTGGAGAACGAATTCGATGCCTGCCGCTACCTGGTCCTTTCAAGCAGCGGTCCCGAGTATCCGCCCAACTTGCAAGGCATCTGGGGCGCGACATGGTCGCCCGCGTGGTCGGGCGACTACACCCAGAACGGCAATCTCCAGACGGTCGTTGCCGGGTCGCTTGCAGCGAACATGCCCGAGACGCTCGATGGCTTCTTTCGTTATCTTGAACGCCAATTACCCGAGTATCGCGACAACGCCCGGCGACTGTTCGGCACACGGGGGATCCACATTCCGCACCGCACGAGCACGCACGGGCAGAACAACCGCTGGACCAACGCCTTCCCGATGACTTTCTGGACCGCCGGGGCCGCCTGGAACGCCCAGTTTTTCTACGACTACTACCAGGTCACCGGCGACAAGAAGTTTCTGCTTACCCGCGCGCTGCCGTGGATGAAAGAAGCGGCCGCCTTTTACGAAGACTTCATGGACACGGGCGTCGACGGTAAATGGGTCTTCAATCCGTCGTACTCACCCGAGAACGACGCGGGCAATACGCAATCGCAGGCCGCCGTGAATGCGACGATGGACATTGCGGCCGCCAAGGAACTTTTCCGCAACCTGGTGACCATCTGCGGAAAGCTGGACATCGAGGCCGAAAACGTGGCGAAGTGGAAGGCCATCCTGGCGAAGATACCCGACTACCCGGTCAATGCCGACGGCGCGGTTGCCGAGTGGCGCAGCCCGCTTCTGGCCGACAACTACGAACACCGGCACGCCTCGCACCTGTACGCGCTCTACGCGGGCCTGCCGCCGGACGTGGCCGCTGACCCGCGATTGCAAACGGCCTTTAAGGTGGCCATCGAAAAACGCATGGAGTGGCGCCGGACGAATCATGGGGCGGAAATGGCCTTCGGCCTCTGCCAGCTTGGCTGGTCTGCCTCAAGCCTGCGCGACGCGACGACCGCCTACGAAACCGTCGACTGGCTGGCCAATCAGTTCTGGTTCCCTGAGTCGATGGTCACCTCGCACAACTGCCGCAGTATCTTTAATATCGACCTGGCCGGCGGCCTGCCGCAACTCGTGCTGTCGATGCTCGTGCAATCGGAACCCAGCCGGATCGACCTGCTGCCGGCGCTACCCAAGGAATGGCCTGCCGGAAGCGTGACGGGCGTGCTGTGTCGCGGCCAGATCGAAATCTGCCGGCTCACGTGGGCCCCCGATCGCGTTGCCGTGACATTGCGATCGGCCATCGACCAGAAGGTCTCGGTCCACGTTGATGGCCTGATTGAAATGTGCGTCACCGCCGGCCGTGCGAAGATCGAGGGCGAAGTCTCCGGCAATAGCCGATCGGTCGCACTAGCGGCCGGCGACGAGGCGACGCTGGAAATGCGACGCACGGGCGGGAAATAGAACCCACTCATGCAAGCGGACGCCATTATGAAACCTCGGGATAAGGAGTTATGGAAAGATTTCGTTCGTTTCTACTTATGATCGTCACTGCGCTTCTGGCTTGGGTTGGCAGGCCACAAGTCGATTGCTGTGCGGCGGACGCCGTAAAAACGGTTCGCGTGGCTGCCGTGCAGTTCGTTTCCGAGTTCGGCAAACCGGCCGAAAACCGCAAGCAGATCGAGCCGCTCGTGCGCGAGGCGGCCGGGCACGGGGCCAAGATCGTCGTGCTACCCGAAACGGCCATTGCGGGGTACATGAGCGCCGACCTCCAAACGACCTGGCAGGTCGATGAGCGGCCCTTATCCGAATCGCTGCGGGGCGTGCCCGCCAACACCGTCGCCGAGCCCGTGCCCGGACCGTCCACCGAGGCCTTCGCCGCCTTGGCCAAGGAACAGGGCATCTACCTCACCGCGCCGCTGTTGGAAATCGACGCCAAGCAGAAGAAGTACTTCAACACCGTCGTCCTCCTGGGGCCCGACGGCAAAATCGCCCTGCACTACCGCAAGATCAATCCCTATCTTTGGGCCGAGAAGGGCTGGGCCACGCCGGGCGACCGCGGGCATCAGGTTCTCGACACCCCCTACGGCCGGCTCGGCCTGTTGGTATGCTTCGACATCCACTCCGAGCCCGCCGCGATGAAAGCCAAGGGCGTCGATCATCTCCTTTACCCCATGGCCTGGGTCGATTACGCCGATAGTAAGTGGTTCCAAAACGATTTACCGGAGATCGCCAGGCGGTCGGACTTCAACATCATCGGGGCCAACTGGTCGGTGGAGAAGCGGCCTGCATGGAGCGGCTACGGCCAGAGCGAAATCATCGCCCGCGACGGCCGCATTCTGGCCAGAGTCAAGAGCGCCCTGGACAACGAGATCATCTACGCGGATTTGCCCGCATCAAAGCAACAATGACCGTCGCCGGCCTGTGCCTGCAATTGGAGCGAACGGCGCGCCATCAACTCATCGGCGCGCGGCACCCCGGCCTTTCGTTGGCTTGCAACCAATCAAGAAGCATTCTATGAAGACCCATACGATTGTAATGGCAGTGTGTTTTTCGTTTTCCGTGCTCGCTCGTGTGCTGAGCCTCTATGGACGGGAGGACGCTTTGCCTTCGCAGGCAAGCGTCTGCCCAGCGGCCGAGATCCGCGTCGATGCGGGGCGAAAGGTCGGCGTCGTGCGTGCGCTGCACGGTGTGAATGGCGGCCCCATCTGCTACGGCGGGCTGGTCGACGTATCGGCCCAACAAAAGGCCCTGGGAATTCCCCTGGCCCGGATCCATGACGCCAACTGGCCCTCCCGCGACGCGGTCGACATTCACGCCGTCTTTCCCGATTTCAAGGCAGACGCCGAGTCGCCGGAGAACTATCGCTTCGGCCCCACGGACGACTACCTGAAGTCGATCGCGGCCGTCGGCTCCGGGATTGTGTACCGGTTGGGCGAAAGCATCGAGCACACGCCGCGGAAGCATTACGTCCATAAGCCGGCCGACTATGAGCAGTGGGCAAAGGTATGCATCGGGGTCATCCGCCACTGTAACGAGGGCTGGGCCGACGGCCTGCACCTTGACATCCGCCACTTCGAGATCTGGAACGAACCAGATCTGGGTCTCCAGCAATGGGACGCAACACCCGAGGACTATTACCGCCTGTATGCCGTGACGGCCAAGGCCATCAAGGGCCGCTTTCCCAAGGTGAAGGTCGGCGGGCCGGCCACCTTCAACGCCGGACATTTTAAGGGCGACCAGTTCGTGCTTCCGCCGTTCTTGGAGCGGTTTCTCGACTACTGTCGCAAGGAGTCTGCGCCGCTGGATTTCCTCTCCTGGCACATGTACACCGCCGATCCCGCCTTGCCGGCGCGGTACTCGGCCGCCCTGCGCCGCATCCTCGACGACCGCGGCTTCAAGACGACCGAAATCCATTTGAACGAATGGAATTACACGCCGGGCAAGGATTATTGGCCATCCGTCTTTGGCCATCATCCCGAACGGATGGAAAAGCTGCACGAGGTGACGGGTGGACCGGCGGGCGCGGCCTTTGCCGCCTGCGTGCTCCTGGACATCCAGGACGCGCCGCTGGACATGGCCAATTTCTACACGGCCGACCATGGTTACTTCGGCATGTTCAACTTCTACGGCGTGCCGCGGAAGACCTATCACGCCTTCCGCGCGTTTAAGGCCCTGGTTGATCATCCGGCCCGCGTCGCTGTTGACGGCGGCAAGCCGGGCGAATTGAACGCGGCCGCCGGCCTCGATGCGGCGGGTCGCGAATTGGCAATCATCGTGAGCAACTTCAAGTCTCCCGAGCGTCAGATCGAGTTGGCGATACGGAACCTTCCTTGGAACGGCCCTAGCAAGTACGAAGTGCTGGTGTTGGACCAAGCGAGGAACCTGGAGCCGGTTCGCAAGGAAGAGCGGCCAGCCGGGGCGTTCAAGATAGTCCAAGACCTGCCGGCTCCCGGAGTGATGTTGCTATACGTGCGCCCGCGCGTTGTGATTCTACCGCCCGGCTGCCCTCTGGAAATGTCGTCCACCAGATTCAGCCCGCGTGCCTGGTGAACGACCGGCTGGGATTGCCCGCCGACTTCGGCACCCCGGAAAGTCACATCCCGGGCGAGCGGCCCAAGACCACGTTCGAGGTCTGCATGTCGCTCAACAAGCACTGGGGCTACAACAAGTTCGACCACAACTGGAAGGAGCCGCCCCAGACGATCCGCAACCTGATCGACGTGGCCAGCAAAGGCGGCAATTACCTGCTCAACGTTGGGCCGACGGCCGAGGGCGTCATTCCGTCCGATGCCGTGCGGATTCTTGGAGTGGTCGGCCGCTGGATGACGATCAACGGCGAGTCGATCTATGCGACCAGCGCTAGTCCGCTCAAGGCGGTGCCGCCGTGGGGCCGCGTCACGGCCGGCAAGGGCAAGCTTTATCTGCACGTCTTCGACTGGCCCAAAGACGGCAAGCTTCTGGTTCCCGGATTGACCGGTAAGATTACAGCCGCCTACCTGCTCGCCAATCCCAAGAAGACGCGGCTTAACCTGGACGTCGACGCCGCCGGCGTTGCGATAACGGCCGGTGCGACTGCGCCGGATCCGATCACATCTGTTGTCGTGGTGGAAATCGATGGCCAATCGCCGGCCGCAAGATAGGCCGCAAGTTGTTGCTGCACCTGTGGCCGGGCCGAATCGAACAAGACTACAGCCAGTTCATCAAACTGGGCATGGAGCCCCCCAATGCTAATCCCGCTGAATGTCGAGAATAGCACGAAAAAAACCATAACGGCCAAATCAATCCAGCGTAAAACGGTTCTTTCCGATCTTGACACTGAAATTCCGACTCTTCTTGCCACGTTCGACTCGCAGGCGAAAGGCGCCGTCCGACTCGACGGTCACCTCGAACGGCCCGACGCGATCGGTTTGTGGCTGGGCAACCAGCGTAGCCGTGTGGCCGTTGAATCGGAATCGCTCGCAGCCGCAGCGTTTCGTGGCAGTCAAATGCCATGTCAGCGTATTGTTAGGGGCATCAGCCCTGAGCCCGATGCCATACTCGAGAAAGTACATGATGGGAACAATACCTGTCCAGCCGACGAAATCTCCCTTCGCCGGCTTGCCTGCCTTGGCGACGTCGGGGGCGTAGTTTTCCCACACCGTACCTGTCTCCTGAAAGACCTCGGCCACCCTCCGCAGGTGTTCTAAGGCGATTTCGCTCGCCAGATCGCGCTTGCCGTAACGCTCCAGGCCGCGAATGACCATCGTGTTGGTGGGCGCCCAGACGGCGCCGCGCCAGTAGCCGCCCGCGGAGTCGTAGCCCGCCTGGTCGGCCGGCGTCGTCGGCACGCGATGTCTCCGGCCGAAACTTCGGGGATTGCACAATTCAGCGGCCAACGCGTCGGCCTGCTCCGGTGAAGCCACGCCCGCCAGATGCGTCCAAAAGGCGGCGATCGTTTTGGCCGAAGGTTGTTTGCCGTCAACAGTCAGGTCGAAGTAGAACTTCCGCTTGGAGTCCCACATCTTTTCATTGATGAGCCGCTTCAGATCTGCGGCCTCCTTGCGAAGCGTAGTCGCCTCATCGGTCCGATCGAGCAAGTCGGCTATCTCGGCGAGTTGGTCTGCAAACAGCACCATTTGCGACGAGGTATCGACGGCCGTGCCGCCCTTGGCGATGTATGTATTGCGAGGGGAGTTGTCCATGCTGGCCCAGTCCGTCATATAGAGACCGTTCCCTTGGCGGATATACTTCTGCAGCGCGCGGTAGTACCGGACCAGCGGTTCGTAGACGAGTTTCAATCGCGAGCGGTCGCCGGTTACGCGCACGCTCTCCAACTCGGCCCACGCGAAGATTGGATGGTTCAGGGCGTCGAGCGTTAGATGTGGGGGCGGCTTGGGAATCTCCCGACCAGTGTACGTCACGGAAAACCTACCCCATCGGCTGAACAAGTCCTTTTGCTCCCGGTTCACCCACTCGACGTAGTCCCGTCCGGTCGTCCGATTGATTTCCCGGCAAATTTCACCATCTTCATATTGCTTGGCATAGAAATTATCCAGCGAGCAGATCCCGGGGACCAACGAATGCCCGTAGTTGCAGAACATCGTCAGGAAGCAGGTGTCCCACAGGAAGATATTGTCGTTGAACGCGGCGTCGATGAATTGGGAGACGAAACCGCTGCCAGGCTTGGGTTCGTGGAAATTGCGGAAGGCCAACTCCCACGTCTTCCAGTACATCTGAACGTACAATGGGTTCTCGTCGTAGATCGGGCTGGGCAGTTTCCCCTTGGTCTCGTCGAACTTCGGCAGCGATTGCGGGACGTACTGCTTCTTTGCGAAATACATCCCCTGCGCACTCTGTGCTTCGGCCGCTCGCAGTGTCGGACCGCCCGAAAGCATCGCGACGGCAACAGCGAAGACAATCGAATCGACGTTTGTGCAATACTTCATATTCAGGTCTCCGCGATGGTTGGCGTGGGGGATAGTCACTCGCCACATTATCGGTCCTACATTCGCTCGGCACAAGAAGCCCGTCGCCTCGAAGAACGATCCTTGGGCCGAGAAGCGGTAGGTCGCCGCTGACCGCCTATTTCATGCGTACAACGTCCTCCCTCGCCACGTTGAACTCCTTTCCCGACAGGCGGATTCGATCGTTGCCGAAGCCGTGATAGATCCGCACCTTGGACGACTCCGCGATCGGCTTTCCGTCAAGGCTCTGGGCCGTAAACAGCGCGGGCTCGGCATAGTCGATTCCGTTATACCGGGTCGCGCAAAATGCCACGTAATCAGGGCTTTCAATAAGAAACCCATAGGCGGGGAGGGCGTTGTCGCCGATACGGGCGGACTTCTCATAGGCCACGGTGATCGTGAGGTCGCCATACCGCGTCCGCTGCATCAGTCGGTCGGGCGTGAGGAACTCGTGATTGGCGAGCGGCCGCTCGGCGGTGATCGTGTTCAGGGGACTGAGAACCTCCCAGGTATTCTTGATCACGCGGTCCTCCTCGCAGAGCCGCGCTCCCCAGCCGCCATCCCCACGAGTCCATAGCCCCTTCCCCTGACGGGATGCGGCGGCCCGTTTCCAGTACAGATGTGGCCCGAAATTCGGCAGCGGCATCTGGGCGAAGAGGATGTGATCGGCCATCTTCTTTTCGTCGTCCGGCCCGACGCGGTCGCGCTGACGGGGCATAATCTGCACGCAGTCGCTATAGACCAGGGGGAAGAGCGGAATCACGCTCCCTGGCGGCGAACCGGTCTGGTGGCTGAAGATGCCTTCAAGGTAGTCTCCGCACGGCACGGCCCATTCCCGCCCCTCCTCGCTGCCGAAGAGCCCAAAATGCTGCTTGGCCAACAGGCACAGCCGGGTCTTCCACTTCAAGTCGTCCCGCTGGGTCATGGGGTGAGCCGGATCGTCGCAGGTGACCAATTCCCAGGCGAAGACCGTGTCCATGAAATAGATGGTCGGTCCGAAGAGCCGGGCAATCTTCGGTAGATTGGTCTCGGGCCGCGCCGCCAGTTCGACCTGCTTGATCGCGCATACCTGCCATGCCTGGCCGCCGTTCCACGCGCCGCCCTTCTTGGCCGCGCCGCTAGGGTCCTTATTGAGCCAATTCAGGCCCCATGACGGCGCGTCCTCGTACATGTCCTGGTAATTGTCGTGCAGTCCGAACAGATAGCCACAGGCTTTGATCCGCCGCGAGGCCGCGATGAGGCCGTCATTTCCGCCGCACTCCGCGGCCGCCGGCAGGACGTCGGGATGCCCGACGTCGTAACCGCGGTTGATCCATCCGGCCAGCACTACGAACGCCCGGTCGATGCCCAGATCGTTGTGCCAGTGCTCGGCGCACTGGGCCACTTCCTCGAAGGTGTATCCCACGTCGACATGTTCCCGGTGATCGGGACTATAGGGCGAGTTGGGAAGTGCTCGTTCGAGTACGAAGGGCTTGAAGTTCGATGCGCCAATGAGCCGGTCCACCGTGGGATAGCGTTTGCGTTTTTCGGTCCACGGCAGGAGCCAGCCCTTGGCCCTGGCCGCTGCCCGGTAGGCTTGCGCGATCTGCACGTAGTCTCCCTTGCCGAGCGGATGGATCGTGCAAGACCCCTGGGGCGTCTCCATGTCGAGGGTAACGCCGTAGGCCCGGCGACCGGCCAGCAGCGGCAAGTCCGGCCAGGAACCATTCACCTGGAGTCTGGTTTCGACGGGTTCCCAGTTCACCAGCAAGGCCGATCCCTTTTTGACCAGGCCACACATGGCCATCGAAAGATCCTCGTAGGTCCGCCACTCTTCCGCGCCGGGAAAAGCCTTGGCCGCCACTCGCTCGATTCCCAGCCGGTACGGCACGTAGACTCGCCCCTCGTCCTCTTCGGTTACGGTCAAGGCTTTGTCGAGCAAGCGGACACAAACGAGTTGCCAGTCGCTTGCACCCTGCGTCGCGTAGGCCAGCCGCAATCCGTTCGGCGCGTCGATCGGATCGATCGTGAAGACGACGCTCGTTCCGCTGGGCTTGCCGTCCAGAACGGGCCGGGTTACCAGTTTCAGTTGTCGCGACGTCGCCTGGATGTCGTCAAAACGGTCGATCGGCCAGGCGACGAATCGTTTCCCGCTGCGAAGGACCAACTCGCCAAAACGGGGCTTGGCCGGGTCGGAGGCCCAGAGCACCCCCGTGGATTTGTCCGTCAGGGCCCACGCCGCGCTGTTCCGGTCGACGTCGAATCGCCAACCGGGGTTTTCCAATGTGGCTTGACTGCCTGCGGAGATTCGATGGGCCATTGCGGCCCGTCGCTTAGTGGCCTCCTCGGCCGGAAGCCTCGTCGGCGCGAGTTGTTCGGCCAATGGAGCTTGAAGACTGATCGTGAGCTTGCCGCCCGCGTAACTACTCAGACGCTGACCGTTCGCGCCTCGCAGGTCAAAGACGCCGACGTGCAGGAAGTACTCGCCCGCGAGCAGGCCGGCAGGAATCGTGAACAGCCGCGGCCCGTCGACAATGGTCTGGCCAGGCTGCCAACGCGAGGTCGGCACGGCGGGCGGATAGTCGCCGTAGATTACGTTGCTCCCGCAGTTCTTTCTCGCCTCGATGTGAATGAAAAGCCAATAATCGTTGCGTGCGGCTTGCGTGCCCGCATTGCGCAATCTCAGCGTCACCGCGACCGGATCGCCGGGTCGCACCTCGCGTGCGGTCAGTTCCACGCCCATCAGTTCGGGCTTGAAGTCCGTATCAACACCTTGGCCGGCGGCCGGCGCGCCAAGGCACAACGCAATGGCGACACATACGAGAAGGTTTGCAATTCGTAACATGGATCTCTCGCAAGGTACGCTGATTTACGTGGAAGGTTGACAGTGCATCAGCCGACATTTTCTGTTTAACATCTGCCTGAAACCGCTCCTGGTAGCAAACTCGCCCACTGTAACCGCTACCTACGCGAGTTGCAAGGTCGCCAAAAAGTGCGTATGGTGTTCGCGGAGGAGCCGGCAAAGCCCCACCCCGTCCACCGATGCAGCCGATAGGAAGAGATTAACAACGGCATCCGCACTTCGTTGATCACTTCGGGCCAATGCGGCTCTGAACGACAAGCGTCTCTACATCGCTCCATTCGTTCAGCCTCCGGCGTTCGCATCCTAGGCCAGGTTGGCGTCTGCAGGGTGCTGAGCAACCTTGGATCGTTGGCCACGTGACTGAATATTGGCTGCAACTTGGCGCAAACCTATTCGGCCAACCTCCGTAGGTCACATCGGCCACCCGCACGGGCGTTTCATAGAATGCGTTGTGAAGCAAAGGGCATTAATCGCGGCCTTGGTCAAGTAATGCCGGCCTGCCACATCGCGCTGTGGCCTGGGTTTCGGGAAGCGTGGAGGAACTTCAATGAGGTCCTGCTCCCAGGCCCAGGAAATGGCCGTGCGCAGGTGCTCGCGGGCCTTGTTCGCCGTGCGGCCTGGATTGGTGCCCTCGTCGGCAACCGCGTGTTCGTAAACCCAATCCAGAAATTCGCGAATCTCCTTGCATCCCAGGCTTTCAATCGCCACGCCGCCGCCCCATAGTTCCCACTTCTTGAGCGTCGTTCGATACTGCTTTCGAGTTCCACGGGCAGGGTTCGATGAGCCAAGGTACTTCGTCACTGCGGTTTCTAACATCATGAACATTGCCAATTTCCCTGCGCCGCCGACACTTGCGTCAATGCCCGATCCTCACCGCCAGCGGTCACTGGTCGCACACCACGGTCCGTGATCTTTGCATGAACCGGGCCATCTTGGGGTTGCTGGACTATGGGCGGCGCGCCGAAGGCAAGCATCGCCGACTGGGTAAGGACGGCGCCCGGCAGTTGCAGGATTCCGACCGCAATGGCCAAAAGAAGCCGAAGGTGATCATGAACAACCCGTCGTTGATCATCACGTCGCGTCTGCCGGCCGAACCGAAGTTCGATCCGGAACGCTGGGAGAAGATCCAGGCCGAAACCCAGAAGCGATCGCGGGTGCAGCGGGGCATCCCCCGCACTCGCGATCCAGCCCGTTATCCCTTGTCCTGCCGCGTAGTCGATTTGAGCGATGGCTGCGGCTCCGTCATGTACGGCCATAAGCACAGCGGCCGGCTGGTTTATACCTGTGGCGCGTACATGAAGACCGGCGGAGACCAGTGTGAAAACAACTCCGTGGACGCCGAGGCCACGCTGGCCTTCACCCTCGACACGCTTTGGGAACTGACCGATCGATTGGGCTCGCGAAATGAACTGCGCCAGAGGCTGATGGAGCGGGCCGTGGGCGAGCAGCCGGTTGATCCGCTTCGGCTGCAGCGCGAGCAGCAGCGGGCGAAGTTCCAGGCCGACGTGGCCAAGTTGGAGCGAGACTTCGCCGCCGCCCGGCGGAACTACGCCACCGAGGAGAATCCGGCGCTTCGGGCGTTGGTCGCGGAGGAAGTGGCAAACCTCCAGCAGGAGTTGCTTGCCACCAAGGAAAAACTCGCCGCGATCCCGGAAGTCAAGGCGAGTGCCGCAGGGTCGCCCGAGGAAGGAGTGGATCGTGCTCTGGCCTTGCTTGATGACATTCGCCGGATTGCACGTGATCGAGATGCACGATTGCAGGTTCTGCCACTCGTGCAGCGGCTGGGCATGAAGCTCGGCATGCGGTTCACGGACCTCAAGAAAAAGGTCCGCCGCGTAAGGCGATTGGCCGGCGGCATGATCTCCTTTGGAGATGAGCCCTTTCCATGCGGGGAGACGAATGGCGGAGACTGTCGGCCACACGATCCCGAAATCCACCAGGAAAAGGGGTGCCCAGATACCCTTCGGCTGATACCAAGGACCAGAGTCCCAGTATTAAGAAACAACCCCTCCAACGGAGAGATATCGCCGTTGGAGGGGTTTTGTGTTGAAAATGGCCCTCGGGAGGGCGTTTCGTTCACAAAGGTTAGTCGGGGCGACTGGATTCGAACCAGCGGCCTCTTGGTCCCGAACCAAGCGTCACCCATTGATTTCACGGTGTTTTTTGATATGATGGGTACGATTTTGTTCCATATTTCACCAGGAATCGTACCCAGGAATCGTACCCAGTGACCCGCAAACTTAAACTCACTTGGAACGCCGAGAAAGGCCGTCGAGGCCGCTGGAGAAGCTGGTACAAAGGCCACCTACTCCAGTTCGACGGCGGCAGGGGCAAGAGCGACGATGTCGCCAAGCGTGCCGCCCTGCAAGCCCTGGAGGCCAAGATACGAGAAATCGACCTCCAAGAGGATCGCCGCCACGAACCTGCCTACGCCGCAGCCCTGGACGGCTGGGAGCAGGCCCTGGCGATCGCCCTACAGCATGCCGACCAGGTCTGGATCACCAGGGCAGAAGATAAGATCGCCGACCTAAGAAGGCGGCTCAGTGAGACCAAGCTCCAGCCCCTGAGCGAGCGGGACTTCTTTCAGAACGTCGTCTTCGGCGTGCCAGGTCACGAAGAATGGCTCGACAAGCTCGTTAGGCAGATCGGCCTCGTAAAGCCCGTGGACGGCACCGGGCCCGTCGTCCCGACCGATGGGATCTTCGACGCCCAGATCGACGCTAAGGCCCAGGCCGAGGTCTGGCGAGACAGGCTCGCCCAGGCCGCCAGAAAAGCCGCTCAGGTGGATACGGTCGCCGAACACGTGAAAGCCTTCCTCGACAGCCGCGAAGTCCAAGTGAACGCTGGGAAGCTCTCTGCGGCCCGCCTCGTGGCTCTGCGTGTCCACCTGAAGAAGTTCCAAGAATGGATCGGGGGCACTACGAGCGTCAAGGAAATCGACGGCCCGACACTCATTAAGTACAAGGCCCACGTGGACGCCGCTTGCGAGTCCCGCACGGCCGGTCACCGCCTGGAAGCTGTCAAGACGTGGGTCAAGTGGCTCTGGGCGACGGAAGCCATCCAGACGCTGCCCAGGGCCTTCGAGAGCGGCGAATTGAAGGTCAGCAAGTCGGCCCCCGAGATCAAGGTGTTCACCATCGACCAAGTGAAGGTGTTGCTTGCCAAGGCCAGCCCGCGGACGAAGCTGTATTGCTTGCTGGCCCTGAACACGGGCTGCTACCAGGTTGATCTCAGCGACCTCAATCGGAGCGAGATCGACTTGAAGGCCGGCACGATCACCCGTCGCCGCAGTAAGACCAGGAAGCACCGCAGCCCGCCCCGCGTCACCTACAAGCTCTGGCCGCAGACGCTGGAGTTGCTCAAGCAGGAGATGGCTGCCGAGGGCGAACGGGCCCTGGTGGGCGAGAACGGACGACCGCTCGTCGTCCAGGCCGCGGACGGGAAGAAGACCGATGCCGTCCGCAGTGCGTTCAATCGCCTGCTGAAGAAGACGGGGCTCAAGGGGAGCTTCAAGCTGTTTCGGAAGACCTCGGCCTCGCTGCTGGCGGACTCGCAGTGGCCCGACGTGCGGCACCTGTTCCTGGGCCTGGCCGCGGGAAATATCGCCGACGAGCACTACGCCAAGGCAGCCCTGGGCAGGCTGGCGAAGGCCCTGGTGTGGCTCGCCAAACAGTACGGCGTCTAAATCCGGATTTAACATCCAGGAAATGAAGAGGCCCGTCCTGCCGTGCGTGCGGGACGGGCCTTTTCGGTTGTGCACCTCAATTCGTCTTGCGTTCGTAGGCGAGAACACTAGACTGAGGGTTGCGGTCTTCCAGGGAGCCACCCCTGAACGAGACTGCTCGCCGGCGATCGCACACGCCGGCCGTGAACACAGGCAAGTATTAAGGAGAGTACCCATGTCCAAATCTAATTGTAGCCGTAATGGCACTGGCGTCAAATCCCAATCCCCGTCGAATAAGCACGGCAAACACTTCGGCCGCATCGCCAGGCCCGACCTCAAGCCTCGGGAGGACGACTTCCCTTTATCCGACAAGCAACTCGACGAGTTGCTGGGCCGGGCGGTCAAGACGGCGAAGCCCAAGGCCGACATCCCCGACGATCCGCCCGTCGATGACGACGATCCCGACCTGGGCAAGATGGACGAGGAGAAGGGCCCCTCGTTCGACGCTCCCGACGACGATTTCGTCGACGAGGAGATCGAAGAAGAAACGCCGTCGCCCGTAGATCCCGAGAGACAGTTCGTCGCCAACCTGCTCAAGACCCCGCCCGACGTGGCTACGGTCAACGCCTGCCGCGTCATCCAAGACTGGATGAAAGATAGCAACCTCGGCGAAATCTGGGGGGCGATCCGCTATCTCGTCAAGAACGGTGAGCACGTCTCCGCGAAGCAGATCATCGCCAACACCAAGTCGCACATGCTGGCCTGGGGGGAGGAGGAGATCGACGAACTCAGAGAGGAAGCTGACGGAAAGCCCATCCTCGACCACGCCAAGGCCGTTCGCGACCAGTGGATCGCTCAACTCTTGGCCCGAAAGCACAGCTCCGCAGGCAGTTTGCGAGAGACGCTCGACCAGATCGAACTGGCGGCAGGCAGCACGACCGAAGCCCCCAAGCTCCAGGCCTACGACGCATGGAGCACCGTAGTGGGCGATCTGACGTACCTCATCGACGGCGTCCTGGCCGAGCAGCAGCCGTGCGTCTGGGCGGCACCGCAGAAGGGTCTCAAGACGTCCCTGCTCGCCGATCTGGCGATCGCCTTCGACCAGGGCACCATGTGGATGGATCATTTCCAGGTGAACGGCAAGCGTAAGGTGGCCTATTTCGTCAACGAGGGCGCCAAGACCCTCAAGAACAGGATCGACCTGCTCCTGGATGCGAAAGGTATCGCCAAGAAGGACTTCGGACTTCAGATCGTCTCCCACACGCCCACGCTCGGCGACGACGCATCCCTGGCGTGGCTGGAAAACGAGATCAAGAGGACGGGAGCCGAGGTCGTGATCCTCGACTGCCTGTACCTGATGCTCACGTCCAAGTTGTCCGACGACATCAACGTGGCGGCCAAGATAGGTGCGGAGCTGATTAAGCTCACCAGGATCGGCGAACGCTGCCAGTGCACGATCATTTTGGCACATCACATCCCCAAGACCCGTCACGTCATCGGCGTGGCGCCCACCTTGGCCGACCTCGGACATGCAGGCGTCGGCGATTGGTCGCGTGGGCACGTGCTGATGTCGCGTAAGACGGCCTACGGCCACAACGGCGTGCACAATATGATGATGGTGGTCGGCGGTGCGGCCCACGATCAGCAGTTGGAGGTCGTCGTCGATGAGGGCTTGCCTGGAGAGCCCAAGTGGGACATCACGGTACTCAAGCAGTCGGAGTCGATCCAGGTTGCCCAGGAGAACAAGGCTGCCAAGAAGGCTGAGGACGATGCTGCCGCGAAGCTCTCGAAGCAGCAGACCAAGCAGGCACAGATCCTGCTGGCACTCGCCGCGTTCCCTGACGGTGCCACGACCACTACCCTCAAAGGCGTCGTGGGTGGAGACCTTGGGTACCTGAAGTACCAGTTGGAACTCCTGCTGGCAGATGGGCAGGTCGATAAATGCGAGGTGATCGCAGGCAACAAGCAGAAGCACGAGGGTTGGAAGATTAACGACAATCCTAGCGTCGAGGAAGCCCCTGAAATCGCCGATGACCATGAGGGTTTTGCTGAGTAGTTTTATCATGCCCCCCGTCACAAGTCAGGTGTCAGGCGTCAGGCAACAGCCACTCGCGTTGCCTGACTTGTCAGCAGTCAGAAGGCAGGTCAGTTCCTATAGGGAACTGCCTGCTGACTGATGACTGATGACTGTAGTTAGTTGAGCAGTTGATGGCGAGGTTCCAGGTGGCGAGGTTCCAGGTTCCCGATTGCCCAGCACTGGATTTGAAACCTAAACCTTAGCTCATGGAGGAGAACGATGCCTGCATCCCGTGTCTGCCGCGATCACCAGTGCCCCAGGCCCACTTCCGATCAATCCCCGTGGGCCCTGTCCGCGAAACCGCGCCGCTTGTTCCCGACCAGTCCCGCTGGCGCTCTGTTTCCGTGTGGGCCGGCGATTGTGCACGGACGACATTCCTACTGGAGTCCTTGAATTGCCCTGCGGCATGCCGTCTCGACCGTGCACCGGCTTACGTCTCTTGGCTGCTTCTACCCGGGGGTTCCTCTGTTGGTGCCCCGTTTATGAAAATCGGGTTTTAAGTATTTTGTGCCATTTGAGTTCCTAAAACGAGGCTTAGCGCTGGCGAACGGAGATTTAAGGAACTCAAGAACGAAGTTTTTCCGACGCCTGAAATCGGCGTTAAACATGCGGGTCTCGCGACCGGACGACGCCTGGCGGCGCTGGAAAGCCTCGTGTTGCGCCCTCGGATGGTCGAAGACGGCCTAGTACGCCGAGCTTGGAACCGATCGTTGCAACTCCTGATGTTCCACCATACGAGGCAGGGTAGAATAGAGCTTTGGTTTCCAGCCTCCAAGGAGGACTTCCCATGCCTTACCACCGGCTTACCCTCATCCTGCTGTTCTTCGTGGCGACGTCGTCTTCAGCCGCCGAGCGACCGGTCCTAGTCCGCGACGACGCCTCGCTGCGGGCGGCCCTCAAGACCGCCCGGCCCGGCGTGCACATCCGCATCGCCCCCGGGCGTTACCAGCCGGGCGTGTGGGTCGAGAAGCTCCAGGGCACGGCCGAGCAGCCGATCGTCATCGAGGGGACCGACGAGAAGAACCCGCCGGTCTTCGAGGGTGGCACGGAAGCCCTGCACTTCGCCCGGTGCAGCTACTTCACGCTGCGGAACATCGCCGCCCGCAAGCAGACGGGCAACGGCATCAACCTCGACGACGGCGGCATCCTCGAAGCGCCCGCCCACCACATCACGCTGGAGAAGATCCACGTCGCCGACATCGGCCCCCAGGGGAACCACGACGCGATCAAGCTCTCCGGCGTGGAGGATTTCGTGGTGCGGGACTGCACGGTGGAGGGCTGGGGTGGGCAGTCGGTGGACATGGTCGGCTGCCACCGGGGCCTGATCGACGGCTGCACAGTCCGTGGCAAACCGGGCTTCTCGCAGAGTACCGGTCCGCAGGCCAAGGGCGGCTCCTGCGAGATCACCATCCGCCGCTGCCTGTTCGACAACGCCGGAACGCGGGCGGTCAATCTGGGCGGTTCCACCGGGCTTCAGTTCTTCCGTCCCAAGGGCGCTCTCTACGAGGCCAAGGACATCACGGTCGAGGCCTGCACCTTCATCGGCAGTCAGGCCCCGATAGCCTTCGTGGGCGTGGACGGGGCCGTGGTGCGGTACAACACGATCTACCATCCGGCCAAGTGGGCGATGCGCATCCTCCAGGAAACGACCGAAAAGGGCTTCGCGCCCTGCCGCAACGGCCGCTTCGAGCACAACCTGGTGGTCTTCCGCCGCACCGACGTGCACGTGTTCATCAACGTCGGCCCCAACACCCAGCCCGAGACCTTCAAGTTCGCCGACAACCTCTGGTTCTGCGAAGATCGTCCCGAGGCCAGCAAGCCTTTGCTGCCGGCCGCCGAGACCGATGGGCTCTACGGCGTCGATCCCCAACTGCAAGACCCGGCGAAGAACCTCTTCCAGCCGAGGAATGAGCGTGCGACCGGGTTCGGGGCGACGGCGTGGAAGTCGGATAGCCCGAGCGAGAAGTGACCGTCACCGGGCGGCCGCCCGGGCACCCTTCATCCCGGCGAACCCAGGCCGTCCCCGAACCGAAAACAAATGCTGCGCGAGCCCGCCAGATGATTCTTAGGGGGGTACGTTGCCCGGCCACGCCAAAGTGACTAGACTAGGAGCTAGTCGGCCCCCTCATCTGATGCTTGGGGGCGCAAATTCAACGGTAGGAGACAAACGAATAGTCGGATAGAACAGGCCGCGTGACGGCCATTGATACATTTTGATCGACGCGCGAGCGTCAGGTTCTGCTTAATCCGAAACCGCCAGCCTGAGCTTACCCCTGTAAGCTCTTGTATTCCTGAAAGCAGGCATCTGAAGCCGCGTCCCGCAAGGGACGCTGGCCAGGGTGCCGTTTCAGGAAGCCCCCTGGCGGGGGTCGGATGGGCGGTGGCTTGGTTCAGCGTCCCTTTTTCATTGGATGTCGGCCGCTGGACATCAGCAATAAGGTCTTGTTCTATCATAAGCCCCGAGAATTACCAAACTGTTCCGAAACGCGAGGAGAACCGAACCATGCGCATCGCAATGTGTGCCCGTTTAGTCGGACTGGCATTGTTTTCGATTGTGGCCGTTATGACGTGTGCCGCGAGAGCCGACGAAGTCCAAGAGGCATGTGACCAAGGGCGGCAAGCATTGAACAAAGAAGACATCGACTTAGCTGTCAGTTGCTTCACCGAGGCCACCCGTCTCGCCCCGAAAGACCCCCGCGGGTACGCGGGCCGCGGTAAGGTCTATTCCCAAAAGGGCAACTTCGACAAGGCGATTGCTGACTTCACTGACGTTATCCGCCTCGCCCCCAAAGACGCTGATGCGTATCTCCAGCGTGGATTGATGTACATAAAGAAGAAGGAATACGACAATGCGATCGCGGACTTCACCGATGTTATCCGGCTGGACGCGAAAAATGCCAAGGCATACTACAACCGAGGCTGGACCTATATGGAAAGGGGCCACGCCTACGGGTGCAAGGACGACTACGACAAGGCGATCGCCGACTGCACTGACGCCATCCGGCTCGATCCGAAAGACGCCGAGGCTTATCAGTTTCGGGGCATGAGTTATTCTCAGAAGGGCGAACATAACAAGGCGATTGCCGACCTTACCGAGTCCATCCGCCTCGGCTCGAAAGAGGCGTGCCTCACCCGCGCTATGTACTACAGCCACAATGGCAACTTCGACAAGGCGATCGCCGATTATACCGAGGCCATCCGCCGCGATCCGAAATGCGCTGCGGCATACAGCGGGCGCGGCGGCAGCTACATGGGCAAGGGCGAACACGACAAGGCGATTGCCGACTCCACCGAGGCCATCCGTCTCGACTCGAAGTGTGCCGCGGCTTATCACGTTCGGGGCCTGAGTTATTTCTCGAAGGGCGACTTTGACAAGGCGATCGCCGATTATACCGAGGCCATCCCGCTTGACCCGACAAACGTCGACGCTTATCAGTTTCGGGGCCTGAGTTATCTTCAGAAAGGCGAACACGATAAGGCGATTGCCGACCTTACCGCGGCCATCCGGCTTAATCCGAAAGGTGCCAGTGGTTATATGGCTCGGGGCATCATTTATACCAAGAGGGGCGAATACTATTCCATGAAGGGCGACTTCAAGAAGGGCGACTTCGACAAGGCGATTGCCGACTATACTGAGGCCATCCGCCTCGCCCCCAAAGACGCTGTGGTGTACTTCCACCGTGGCCAAGCCTACGCATGCAAGGCCGACCTCGACAAGGCGATCGCCGACCTTACCGAGGCTATCCGGCTCGACTCGACAAACGCGGCCGCCTACAAGTTTCGTGCTGCCGTATATGAGCAGATGAACGAGACGGCCAAAGCGGAAGAAGACCACAAGCGTGCCAAGGAACTCGGGTACAAGTCGGAGTAGCCGAAGCACACACTCAGTCCTGAAGGAGACTATCCTACTCTTCGCCAGGACAGTGGACGGCTAAAGAAAAGGGTGTGCACCGCTCTGCCTCCCGACACCATATCAAGCCATCCCCGCGCCGCCGACGAACCCGCCGAAGCGGGATCTACGGCGGGCGAGGACGAATAGCACTACCGACCATCTTCCGGTCGTGAGCTTCGGCGGGGCGGATTCATACGGATCAGCACGACGAAGACTGAGCACCAATCAGATTAGCCGACCTGATGGATAAGAAAAGGCCCTTGCCAAAGACCTCGCCACACGAAGAAACCCCGCCTGCGCCCGGAGCCGTAGCCCCGAGCGCAGGCAGGAGTGAAGCATCGTTCACGTCATGGCTGTCACTTGCGCCTCTTGTCGGGCCGGATTTCGCCCGCATGCACGCTGCCGGCGATCAGTGCCGCCGCGACCACGCCGAAAACCAACCATGAGCCGGCCACGCCGCCGACGATGGCGGCCACGCCGATGGCACCCACGACGTGGTGCTTGTTCAACTTTTCTCGTGCTCCCACGTGATACCTCCTCTATTGATAGTTCAGGAATCCTTGAAGGATCAGACTACCCGCCCCAACTCCGGCACTGTTCACGATACGGACAGCCTGGGCAACTCATTGCCGATGGGGCAGGGTAAAAGCACTCCCCCTCGATCGCCCTCCACACGTTCTCGACGACCCGCTTCGTGCGGGTGACCTGCGCCGGATCGACCGGCATCAGGTGCCGATCGACGGCCGCCTCCTTCGTCTTGGTCAAAATGACGAACTCCAGCAGCACCGGCTTGCCGGGGGCGAAGTCCTTAGCCAGCTCCGCGTACAAGATCAACTGCTCGGCGGCGTCCTCGGCCTGCTCGCGGCTCCAGCGCGAACGGGCCGTCTTCCAGTCGCTCACGACCAACGCGCTGCCGGTGTCCACGATCAGATCGACGCGGCCCAGAACGTCCGGGCAGCCAGGGACCACCGGCCCGCGAAGCTCTTCCTCGACGCCCAGGATCTGGCCCATGGGCCGGGCGACCTCGTTCTGCTGGAACGCGGTCAGGATGCGCTCGGCCAGGAGCCCCAAGGACTCACGATCCTCGCCCTTGCCGAACCGCACTTGCTCGAAGTCCCGCTCCTTCCACCCCTCCCAGAACTCACCGAGCATCGCATCGCTGTGCGGCGGTGGGTTACCGCTCAACAGTTCCCGGAAGTGGAACTCAATGCTGCGATGCACGGCGCACCCGAAGACCAGCGACGACGAGACGGTATCCTCCGGCAGGCCCAGCCGATACTTGAAGAAGAACTTCAAGGGGCAAGATTGGTAGAGCCGGATCGCCGAGAAGCTGAGATAGTCCCGGACGGTGC
>Ga0209697_10000293_pt1 | contig 81689 bp, 76 predicted proteins | sample AliMusrvi5mmetaG_FD_184115 | JGI IMG/M metagenome (GOLD analysis project Ga0209697, IMG submission 184115) | Freshwater lake bacterial and archeal communities from Alinen Mustajarvi, Finland, to study Microbial Dark Matter (Phase II) - Alinen... | ecosystem: Environmental > Aquatic > Freshwater...
GGTCATATCCATCTCCTTGGTCACCCCGAAAGGCACCCAAGGCTCGGTCTAAAAGACCGACATATCCTGTCCAATCGCCTCAACCCACTGTCGAACAGCTGGTTGCGCTCACCCCCAGCTTGAAGGTTAAGGCTGAGGATGGTTGGTAATCAGGAAGTTCTTTATCTACCTCCAAACATGCGCAGCATGTTTGGAGCGCGTCAGCCCTTGGCGTAGCGCTGCAGCTTCCCCAGATCCAAGATACGCACCACCGGGAAGGTGCTCTGGATCAGACCCAGGTCCGTGAGCAGGCGCAGGGCGCGGCTGAAAGCTTCGCGGCTGGCGCCGATGCACTGGGCCAGATCCTCCTGCGTCTCCTGGAATTCCACCAGAGAGCGCATGGGATTGGACTCGTGGGCTTCCAGCAGCAGCTGGGCCACGCGCTCGGGCACGCTGTGCAGGCTGAGGGTCTCCACGAGGGTCACCAGGTGGCGCACCTTGGCGGAGAAGTGGTGGATCATCATCTCGGCCACTTCGGGATGGCGGTGGACGATCTGGCGGAGGTGAGCGGCGGGGATGAGCCAACACTCGGTCTCGCCGTGGGATTCCGCACTGGAGGCGATGGGAGCGCCGTCGAACACGGCCACCTCGCCCACGCAGTCCCCGATCTTGAGGAACTGGAGTACCTGAACCCGCCCCCGGCCGTCGGTGCGGAAGACCTTCAGTCCGCCCTTGACGACGACGTAGACACCCGGGACCTGGTCACCCTGGGTATAGACCCGGGCGCCGTCCGGAAAGCGGCGAAGCTCGGCGATGCTGGCCAGTTCCTCGGCCGCACTCATCGGCAGTCCGGCCAGGAACTCGATCCGTCTTAGATTGAGGACTGCTTGAGGCATGGGACTCCACCGGGGGTTGGGTCAGTTATCTCACAGTTCATCACGGATTGTGATCCGGATCACTCACTCAGTAACTAGGAAACCAGTACTTTACCGCGCGGTTGGAATTTCGTCTGGCCAAAATCACAAGGGCCAAGTCCCGGCGCGTTCTGCCCATTCAAGCAGCAGGCCCGGAACCTCATCAGCCCCGGGCCTGCTGCTTCTAGGAAAAAGGCTACTTCACCCGTTCCATGAAGGTGCGATCGACCGTGTTCACACGGATCTTCTGTCCCGCTTCCATGTAGGGGGGAACGCCCACGGTGATGCCGTTGCTCATCTTGGCGGGCTTGTAGGAACCCGTGGCATTGGCATTCTTCATGACGGGGTCCGTCTCCAGGATCTCGAGCACCACGCTGGGCGGCAGGGTGGCGCCCATGGGCTGCCCCTCATAGAACTCAATCTCCACCTGCATGTTAGCCTCGAGGAAGACTAGGTCATCGCCCAGGATGTCCTTGCCGACTTCCACCTGCTCGTAGGTCTCGTTGTTCATGAAGACCAGGCTGGGGCCGTCCTCGTAGAGGTATTCCAGCATGTGCTGCTCGAGGCTGGCCTTGTCCACCTTGTCGGAGCTGCCGAAGCGGTTCTCGCGGTTGATGCCGTCCTTGAGGCGCTTCATCTTCACCTGCACGCGGGCCGGCAGGTTGCCGGGGGTCTGGTGCTCCGTGCTGATGACGCGGCAGAGCTCGTTCTCGAAGTTCACGATCATTCCGGCGCGAACCTGGGTGGCGAGGATCAGTGGCATGGGAGACTCCCGGAGAACTGGCTGGAGGACTGGCTGGGAAGAAGAAAAGGCCCCGATCACGATCAGGGCCTTAACTTTCAGTGGTGGGCGTACCAGGATTCGAACCTGGGACTTCTACCGTGTGAAGGTAGCACTCTACCGCTGAGTTATACGCCCGCGGTCGATCAGATTAGCTCAGGAAGGTGCCATTTCCAAGCCCGAATCATCGCAGGCCCCTGCGCAGCGCCTGGGCCAGGCGGGGCGCCTCCGTAGCCTTCATGCCGCAGATCCCCACGCGCAGGCCTTCGGGCAGGGGCACCGTGAAGACGCCCTCGGCCCGCAGCCGGGCCCCCACAGCCTCGGGATCCTCTGCGGGCACCGTGACGAAGAAGCCGCCCTGCCAGTGGAGAGGCGCCATGCCCTCGGCCTCCAGGGCCGCGTCCAGGGCCGTCGCGCGGGAGGCCAGCCGGTCGGACCAGTGGCGGTGCTCAGCGGCGAGCCGGACCTGGGCCTTGCCGTCCTGGGCCAGGCGCAGGAGCAGGGCCTGGGGGGCCCGGGCGCAGTTGGACCAGGTGCCCCGGCAAGACTGGGTGAGGGCCGCCTGCAGGGCCGGATCCGCGCACCAGGGGAAGGCGATGGCGCCGCAGCGGGCACCGTAGAGGGTCATGGATTTGGAGAGGGACATGGAGGCCCCCACCAGCACGCAGCCCTCAGCCCCCAGCTCTGCGTAATCCACCAGGGCCGCCGCCACGAAGGCCGGATCCCGGGTGTAGTCCAGGTAGGCGAAATCCAGCAGCAGGGTGATGGGCCCCAGGGCCGAAGCCTCCCGCAGCACTCCCGCCAACGCCTGGCGATCTGCGGGGGAGAGGCTGCGCCCCGAGGGGTTGTGGCAGGGATCGTTCAGCAGCAGCAGCACGCGCCCCTGGGTCTTCAGCAGGGTGTGCAGGGCCTGCGCCCAGGCGGCGGCATCCAGGGGCTGGTCCACTTCCGGCCAGGGGACCGTCACCAAACCCAGGCCGTTTTCCGCGGCCATGGTGGCGTAGGGCCCCCAGAAGGGTGCCGTAGTGAGCACCTGCTGGCCCACCTCCAGGAAATTGCGCATGGAGAGCGAGATGGCGCCGCTGCCACCGGGCGTGGCGCAGGCGGAACCGGCCGAGCCCAGGCTGGGCCAGTGGCGCTGCACCAGGGCCTTGAGGAAGGCCGGATCCCCGGCGATGGGCGCGTAGGGCGCCACATCCAGCGCACCCAGCTCCCGCCATAGATCCATGACGGACTCCAGCACCACCAGCTGCCCCGAGTCGTCCAGGAGGGCGCCCACAGTGGCATTGAGGATGGATTCTCCCTGGGCCTTGCGCCCCTGGGCCTCGGCATTGAGCGCGAAGATGGGATCGTCCGCTGGAAAGGCACGCCGGGTGGGGATGAGCTGCTCAGTCATCAGGCAAGGGTACCCTGAAGCCATGACCAGGACCGCCTCTAAACCACGATTCGCCACCCTCCTGCTCCTGCTGGGGGGTCTGCTGGCCCTGGCACCCTTCACACCCTCAGCCGCGGCCCTGGTGGGTGGGGCCGCATTGGCCCTGGGCCTCGGCAACCCCCATCAGGAGCGCACCCAGGCCTGGACTCACCACCTGCTCCCCCTGGCCGTGGTCGGTCTGGGGGCGGACATGAACCTCCGCGCCGTGGCCCGGGCTGGGCTGCACGGACTGGCGTACACGGCCCTGAGTCTGAGCCTGGTGCTGGCCCTGGGCTGGTGGCTGGCCCGCCTCTTCAAAGTCGAGCGGGATGCGGGCCTGCTCATCTCTGTGGGCACGGCCATCTGCGGCGGCAGCGCCATCGCAGCCGTGGCGCCGGTACTGCGCGCCAAGGAGCAGGAGATTTCCGTGGCCCTGGCCACAGTGTTCCTCCTCAATGCCGCCGCTCTGCTGCTCTTCCCGCCCATCGGCCATGCAGCGGGCCTGAGCCAGGACGGTTTCGGCCTCTGGGCGGCCCTGGCCATCCACGACACCAGCTCCGTGGTGGGCGCCGGGCTGGCCTATGGCCCCAGGGCCCTGGAGGTGGCGACCACCGTGAAGCTGGCCCGGGCCCTCTGGATCGTGCCCCTCACCCTGGGCATCGGCTGGCTGGTGGCACGTCGGGCCACGGTCGCCCCGGACGCCCCGCCCCTGAAGCAGCCCTGGTTCATCGCCGGTTTCCTGGCCATGGCGGCGCTGGTGACCTTTGTGCCCGCGCTCCACGGGGCGGGCCAGGCCGTGGCCTTCGGCGCCCGGCGCCTGCTGGTGCTCACCCTCTTCTTCATCGGCGCCGGTCTCAGCCGTGAAGCACTGCGCAGCGTCGGCTTGCGCCCCTTGCTTCAGGGCCTAGTGCTGTGGCTGCTGGTGGCCAGCCTGGGCCTGGGGGCTGTGAAGATGGGGTGGCTCACGGTGGGCTGAAGTGACGCCTGGCAACCCTTTCGCGTGTTTTCGCGGTTCCAGCTTGCTCGCCCTTGGCCTGATACTGGGAGCTGAATGTTGAGGTGCGGATGATCCGTCCATTTCAAGGCATGGTTCCCAAAATCGGCTCCCGGGTCTTCATTCCCGACAGCGCCCTCATCCTCGGGGATGTCAGCGTGGGGGACGATGCCAGCATCTGGTTCAACTGCGCCATCCGGGGTGATGTGAACTGGATCCGCATCGGCGCCCGCACCAACATCCAGGATGGCTGCTGCCTCCATGTCACGAACCACAAGTGGCCCCTGCTCATCGAGGAGGAGGTGAGCATCGCCCACAACGTGATGCTCCATGGCTGCACCATCCGCAAGGGCGTCCTCATCGGCATGAGCACCACCATCATGGATGGCGCCGACATCAGCGAGGGCTGCCTGGTGGCCGCGGGGAGCCTGGTGCGCGAGGGCTTCAAGGCCCCGCCCCACAGCCTGGTGGCGGGCTGGCCCGCCGTGGTGAAGGGCCCCCTCAGCGAGGGTCAGCGCGAGCTGGTGGGCAGCGTGTGGACACGCTACGTGCGCTACAAGGAGGCCTACTTCCTGGACGGCTGGCCCCTCGCCGAGGCGCCCAAGATCGACCAGCCTCAGCCCGGCTTCTCCGAGGGGCATCCCTATCCATGATGTCGCCGGGGCTCAGCGCTTCGGCGCTTCCGGCGCGGGCGCTTCGGCCGGGAGTTCCAGGTTGGGTTTGGGACCTTCGCCCTCCACGACCTGCCAGCCGTCCTCGGTCTGCCGCTGCACCCGCTCCTGGGTGTGAGTGACCACCTCTGCCTCCAGCGCCTTGTCCTCCCGCCCCTGGCGCACCATGGCCTTGAACTGGAGCAGGGATGTGGTGACGCCTGCATTCGTCTCTTCCGCAGCCCAGCCCACCACGGTGCCCAGCGGGATGGTCGCACCCCGGGCGGCGGTCCCCATCATGAAACCTGGCAGCTCCGGGCTGACGGGGTTCTTGAGGGCCTTCACCACGGGATCCCTGGTCAGGGCCTCCAGGAGGGCGTCCTGGAAGGGCGCCCGGGCTGGCTGCCGGACCTGAAGGTCCGCCAGGAGCGTCTGGGCCTGCTTCTGGACCACCTCCAGATTGGACTGGACCGCCGCTTCCCGGGCCCGCTCTCGCTGAATCAAGAATGCCGGTATGGCGACGGCGCTGACGATGCCCCCCACCGGAATCATGATGGCGGACAGGACCAGGCCGATGATGCCCGTGACCAGGGCCGTGGCCGGCACGGGCTCGTACTGGTATGGCGCCGCCCTGGCCACCCGCTTGGCCTTGCCCTGCTTCACCAGGGCCACGATGCCCAGAATGATGGCGATCGGAATCCCGGCGCAGGTGAGCGCGAACCCGATGGCGAGAATGCCGCAGATCTTGGCAGCCCGGGCGCCGGGGGCCTGGCTCAGCGCAGGCGCGGGGTACGTGTCGGACATGGGCATCTCCAATGGCGGGGGCCGGGGGACAGACTGGGAGCATCATATCTCCGGCAGGATCACCCTTCCCCTTACATGTTCTGCACGGTTAGACTCTCCGCACCATGACCCCCAACTTGATCCTCCGCGTTCACGCCGATCAGCGCCTTGGACTGGGCCATGTGGCCCGGGCCCTGGCCCTCCAGGAATCCTGGCGCGCCCTGGGCGGCCAGGTCTGCATCGCCGTCTCTGGCGACGAGCGGGCCCGCCGCGTGGGCAGCGGCGTCCACCCCTTCCTGGACCAGCCCCTGCCCTGCGAGACTCGCGACCTGGGTGAGGCCCTGCATGCCCCCCTGCCCGATGACCTCAAGGCCGGCGCCGCCCTGGTCCTCGTGGACCAGTGGGATACCACCACGACCTTCCTGGAGGCCCTCCGCCCCCTCAAGGTGGCGGTGATGGAGGACGACACCGAGGCCCACGAAGTTGCGGACCTCCTTTTCCAGCCCTTCCTGGAGGGCGTGCGCTGGGCGGACCATCCCGTGAAGGTGGTGGACGGCCGCAAGGTGCGTCCCTTCGAGTCCCGTGCGGGACAATGCCGAGTGCTGCGCGGCTCCAGCTTCATCGTGGTGGACAAGACCGCCCTGGAGCTGCGCCCCAAGCGCATGCCCCTCCAGCCCCTGGCGGTCCACAAGCTGCTCATCACGTTCGGGGGCAGCGATGGCCCCAACCTGGCCCAGAAGGCCTTCGACACGTTGAAGCAGCTGGCGGCGGAGGACCGCTGGCGGGGTACCTGCACCCTGCTGGCTCCGAATGGCATCCAGGGTGAGCCCTTCCCCGGCTGCACTGTGCTGAAGGGCCTGCCCGCCCTCACCCGCCGCATCCCCGACTACGACGCCATCTGGTGCTCAGCGGGCGTGACCCTGGCCGAGTCCCTCTGCATGGGCATCCCCGCTACGGTGTGGGCCCAGAACGAACGCCAGCACCTCATCCTCTCTGATCTGGGCATGGCCAACGGCTGCTTCGACCTGGGCGTGGGCCCCGAAGCGGACCTCGGCATCGTGCGCGAGGCCCTGGCCCAATGGCTGGGGCCCGAGGGGCAGGACAACCGGCAGGAGCAGGTGCGCGATGGCATGGCCCTGGTGGACGGCATGGCGGCCAGCCGCATCGTCCAGGAACTGGCGCGGCTGGGCTAGGAGGCCCTCCAAGTTATGGGTGGGGGCTGCCTTGATGGCCAGCTCGGCGCCTGCTGAGAAATCTCGGCTTGACCCCCCAGGCCGTCAACGATAAGCTTTCCCTTCTGTGAATTCACCACCTCTGGGGTGGCGTCTGCACAGCCCGATTGAGATTCCGGAGCAGGCCATGAGCACGTACTTCCCGAAAGCCAATGAACTCAAGCGCCAGTGGTTCCTGGTGGACGCGACGGGCATTCCCGTCGGCCGCCTGAGCACCGCCGTCGCGGATGTCCTGTCCGGCAAGAACAAGCCAACTTGGACGCCCTTCCTCGACACCGGCGACCATGTGATCGTGATCAACGCCGAGAAGGCCGTGCTGACCGGCAAGAAGGGCGTGCAGAAGATCTACCGTCGCACCACCACCCAGCCCGGTTCCATGAAGGAAGTCCGTGCCGAGGTGCTGAAGGCGACCTTCCCCGAGCGCATCATCGAGAGCGCCGTCAAGGGCATGCTGCCCAAGGGCCCCCTGGGTCGCGCCATGTATCGCAAGCTGAAGGTCTATGCCGGCCCCGAGCACGAGCAGAGCGCCCAGCAGCCCCAGATCCTGAACATCCAGAAGTAGAGGCGAGGAACCCATGGCTATTACCCAGAACTATGGAACCGGCCGCCGCAAGAGCGCGGCTGCCCGTGCCTTCCTCCGCCCCGGCACCGGCAAGATCACTGTCAATGGCCGCACCCTGGAGAGCTACTTCCCCAATGCCGTGCTTCGCATGATGGTTCACCAGCCCCTCGTGCTGGCCGATCTTGATGGCAAGTTCGACATGATCATCAGCGTCAGCGGCGGCGGCCCTGCCGGCCAGGCTTCGGCCATCCGCATGGGCATCTCCCGCGCCCTCCTGAGCTACAACGACCAGCTGAAGTCCATGCTGCGCGGCGCCGGTCTCCTGACCCGCGACCCCCGCATGAAGGAACGTAAGAAGCCCGGTCGCAAGGCCGCCCGTCGTCGCTTCCAGTTCAGCAAGCGCTAATCCGTTCTTGGAAGGGGGATCCTCGGATCCCCCTTCTGCTTTTTCGGTCCGCCCAGCGCTGCTGGCCTGGACGATTCGGGCGCAGGGATTCAACCTTTCGCCTTTCATCCCACCCGCGGCGCCCTTCACTCGATGCGCTGCTTGAACAGGGAGGCCAGCATGGCTGCCATCCAAATGAAGGAACTCCTCGAGGCCGGTGCCCATTTCGGACACCAGACCAAGCGTTGGAACCCCAAGATGAAGCAGTACATCTTCGGGGCCCGCAACAGCATCTACATCATCGACCTCCAGAAGACCCTGCGCCTCTGGAACACCGCCGCCAACTACCTCACCAAGTGCGCTGGCGAGGGGAAGAACTTCCTCTTCGTGGCCACCAAGCCCCAGGCCCAGGACCTCATCGCTGAGCAGGCCGGCCGCTGCGGCGCCTTCTACGTCAACAACCGCTGGCTGGGCGGCATGCTGACCAACTTCTCCACCATCAAGAAGAGCCTCGAGAAGTTCCGCGAGATCGAAGCCACCCTGGCGGACCCCGCCCGCACGGCGCTGCTCTCCAAGAAGGAACTCCTCACCCTGAACCGCACTCGCTTGAAGCTGGAAGCCTCCTTCCACGGCATCCGCGACATGCGCTCGCTGCCTGACGTCATCTTCGTCATCGATCCCCATCGCGAGGACATTGCCGTCACCGAAGCCAAGAAGCTGGGCATCAAGGTCGTGGGTATTGTCGACACCAACTGCGATCCCGACATGGTGGATTACGTGATCCCCGCCAATGACGATGCGATCCGCTCCATCCTGCTCTTCTCCGAGCGCGTGGCCGACTCCATCCTCGAGGGGCGCCAGTCCTTCAAGGACAAGGGCGACACCGATGACATGAAGAAGATGATGGCCGAGAAGATGGAAGTCGAAGGCTAGAGACAACCACACTCGCTGAAGACACTGAGGAGGCGGAGATCGCGGAGAACAGGTGACCCCTGGTTCATTCCCTGCGAGCCTCCGCCCTCTCTGCGAACATCGACGGGTGTTTTCATGCTTGAAGCATTGATTTTTAGGAGATGACATGGCATTCACCGCACTGGACGTGAAGGCGCTTCGCGAGAAGACCGGCCTCGGCATGATGGACTGCAAGAAGGCCCTGGAAGAGAACGACGGGAACATGGAGCAGGCCAACGAGTGGCTGCGCAAGAAGGGCCTGGCGGCTTCCGCCAAGAAGGCCGACCGCATCGCCGCCGAGGGCATCGTCGAGGCCTACATCCACCCCGGCGGCCGCGTGGGCGTGCTGGTCGAGGTCAATTCCGAGACTGACTTCGTGGCCCGCAACGAGGCCTTCCAGCGCATGGTCAAGGAGATCGCGATGCACATCGCGGCCGCCGACCCCGCGCCCCGCTTCGTCACCAAGGAAGAGGTCACCCAGGACTTCCTGGAGACCGAGAAGCGCATCGCCTTGGAGCAGGCCCTGGCCACCGGCAAGCCCGCCAACATCGTCGAGCGCATCGTCGAGGGCAAGATGAACAGCATCTTCAAGGAGGTCTGCCTCCTGGAGCAGCCCTTCATCATGAACCCCGACCTCACCATCCAGCAGTACCTGTCCTCGAAGACTGCGGAGATCGGCGAGAAGCTCATCATCCGCCGCTTCACGAAATACATCATGGGTGAGGGCCTTGAGAAGCGCAGCGAGAACTTCGCCGCCGAAGTGGCCGCCGCCAAGTAGTGCTTTTCTCTGCTACAAAAGGGGCGGCCGTCTTGGCCGCCCCTTTTGTAGGTAGCATCAGATCCAAAAGGTCCCAGACGGAGTCCCCATGAAGTTCAAGCGCATCCTCCTCAAGCTCTCCGGCGAAGCCCTCATGGGCGACCAGAAATACGGCATCGATCCCGCCGTGGTTTCCATGATCGCGGACCAGGTGAAGGCTATCCGGGAGATGGGTGTGGAGGTGGCCCTGGTAATCGGCGGGGGCAACATCTTCCGCGGCGTCGTGGGCGCCACCAAGGGCATGGACCGCACCACCGCCGATCACATGGGCATGCTGGCCACCATGATTAACGCCTTGGCCCTCCAGGACGCGCTGGAGCACAAGGGCGTCGTGACCCGCACCATGTCGGGCCTGGAGATGCCCAAGGTCACCGAGACCTACATCCGCCGCCGGGCCAGCCGCCACCTGGAGAAGGGCCGTGTGGTCATCTTCGGCGCCGGCACGGGCAATCCCTACTTCACCACCGACACCGCCGCTGCGCTGCGCGGCAATGAGATCAGCGCCGAGGTGGTCATGAAGGCCACCAACGTGGACGGCATCTACTCCGCGGACCCCAAGAAGGATCCCAGCGCCACCCGCTTCGACCGCATCAGCTTCCAGGAGGTTCTGGAAAAGGGGCTGAAGGTCATGGACGCCGCCGCCATCGCGCTCTGCATGGACAACAAGCTGCCCATCCTCGTCTTCGACATGAACAAGCCCGGCAACCTCATCGCCGCCGTCAAGGGCGAGGCTGTCGGCACCCTGGTGGGCTAGCAGCCATGGACGTTCTCAGGGACCTGCCCGAGGCCACCGTCCTTCGGGAGCCGAGTGACCTGGAACCCTTCCGCAGGGACGAGTCCCACCTCCAAGGTCCCCGGCCGCTGGCCGTGGTGCGGCCCCACGGACCCGCAGCCCTGCGGGAACTGGTGCGGCGGGCCAAGGCCGAGGGCTTCGGCCTCGTGCCCCGGGGCGCTGGCACCGGCAAGGCCGGGGGCTGCGTGCCCACCGAGCGGAGCGTGGTGGTGGACCTCTCCGCCTGGCCGGGCAGCCTCCAGGTCTCGGCCCAGGACCTCAGCCTCCAGGCCCCGGCCAGTGCCTCGCTGCGGGACGTGAAGGCCGCGGCAGAGGCCGAGGGCTTCTTCTATCCGCCGGATCCCAACTCCTGGGAAAGCTGCGCCCTGGGCGGCACCCTGGCCACCAACGCCGGCGGTCCCAACGCCTGCAAGTACGGCATGACCCGGAACTGGGTGCTGGCCGTGGAGGCCCTCCTGGAGGACGGCGAGATCCACACCTTCGGCATCCCCAGCGTGAAGGCCAACGCGGGGCCCAACCTGACCCAGCTCCTGGTCGGCAGCGAGGGGATCTTCGGCCTCATCCTCGGCGCCACCCTGCGGCTCATGCCCAAGCCCCGGGAGTTCACCACCCTCCTGCTGCCGACGCGTCACTGGGCGGACCTGCTGGACCTTCCGGGCCGCCTCTGTGCCGCCGGCTACCTGCCCAGCGCCTTCGAGTTCTTTGATCCCGCCGTGCTGGCAGAGTTGCGAGCCCATGGGCCCGAGGCGGCCCGGCGCCTGCCCGGAGAGGCCCTGGCCATCCTCGAGTTCGATGACCGGGGCTGCGGCAGCGAGACCTTTCTGGAGGGCCTGCTGGACCTGTTGGGGCCCTTGACCGAGGGCCTGGAGATGGCCACCGACGAGCGGCAGCGCCAGGACATCTGGGCCGTGCGCCGCCTCACCAGTGCCTTCCTGAAGGAGCGCCATCCCAGGAAGGTGAGCGAGGACATCGTCGTGCCCCGCAGCCGACTGAAGGATTTCTTCCAGCGACTTGAGCAGCTCGACATCCCCAGCGTCAGCTACGGCCACCTGGGGGACGGCAACCTGCACGTGAACCTGCTGGCCGCCGGTGAGACGGCCCCGGAGGAGCTGGAGCGCCAGCTGTACGACCTCTTCCGCCTGGCGCTGGACCTGGGCGGCACCCTCAGCGGCGAGCACGGCATCGGCCTCGCCAAGCGGGAGGCCTTCCTGGCCCTGTCCGATCCAGGCCACATCCAGGTCCTGCGCGCCCTCAAACGGGCCATGGATCCGTGCGGAATCTTCAATCCTGGGAAGGTGCTTTAGGAATCAGAACCGGTGTCCCCACTCAGGCAGGCCTTCCAGCGGGCGAAGCGCTCAGCGTCGGCCAGCACGTGGGGATGCAGGCCCCAGCGGCCGTCGGCAAAAAGGCCGACCTGGGTGCCCCCGCCGTGGCGCACATCCGCCAGATGCAGGGCCGCCGAAAGGGGGAAGCCCGTCTCCACCAGGGGCGGCGCGTGGTGCTCCCGGACAGGACGGCAGAAACTGGGCGGCAGGCCCCAGAGGCTCAGCAGATGGGCCCCCACCTGGGTGTGGTCGACGCCGTACACCTCCTGCTCCAGCACCGCCAGGGGGATCCGGGTGGACTGAGCCTGGGTCAGAACCTTGTGGTAGCGACCGCTGGGATCCGTGGCCAGCACCACCAGGCCGATGTCATGCAGGAGGCCCACGGAAAAGGCCAGGTCCGCCAGCTGGGTCTCGCCTTCCAGCACGGTCAGCTTGCGCACGCCCGTGGCCACCTGGAAGGAGTGGTGCCAGAGCTGCTCCAGATCCAGCCCCTGGGGCCGGGGCGAGTCGATGCCCGAGATGAGGCCACGGAAGAGGACCAGGGAGCGCAGGGAGTCGATGCCCAGCATGGCGGCGGCCTGGCCGATCTCCCTCACGGGGCGATCCGCGGAGCAGTGGACCGAGTTCGCCACCTTGAGCACCTGGCTGGCGATCCCCAGGTCCTTGCGGATGAGCCGGGCCACTTCGCCCATGCCCACGTCCTGGCGCTGCAGCAGGGCCAGCAGCTCAGAGTAGAGGCTGGGCAGGCTGGGGATGCGGTCCAGGCCCCCCACAAAGGCCCGCACGGCGCGGACGCTGGTGTCATCGTCCTCGATGCAGAGGCTTTCAATCACGCCTTGCAGGAAGGCTGCGCTCACGGGCTTAACGAGGAGCCGGTGCAGGTCCCCCTCGGCCTTCTCCTCCCACTCGGCGGTGGCGTGGTCCGCCAGGGCGATGCGCACCGTGCCGGGCTCGATGCCCCGCACCTCATGGAAGAGCTCGGCCCCGCTCATGTCCGGGAGCCGCATGTCACTGACGAGGATGTCCACTGGATCACGACCCAGGAGCTGGAGGGCCTCGGCGCCCGAGGCGGCAAAGAGCGTCTCCCAGCCCCGGTGGTCCCGCCAGAAGGCGCGACGGGTCTCCGCAAGCAGGTTGGCGTCTTGTCCCACCAGCAGGATCCGCATGTCGAACGCCCCCTCTTCATCAGCCTCGTGCGATACCTTCTCATCGGCCAAATGGACGAAAAGACGAATCCGGCGAGGGATGGGCCCGCTTGAGTCAAAATCAAGCCCGAACCCGGAGTCGCCATGTCCTCACCCTCGCCCTCGCCCCTCATCCTCGGCCACCGTGGCCTCTCCTCCCGCCACCTGGAGAACTCCATGGAGGCCTTCCAGGCTGCTCTGGCCGCGGGCATGGCGGGCTTCGAGCTGGACGTGCAGCCCACCCGGGACGGCGTCTGCATGGTGCTTCACGACGAAGACCTGGCCCGCACGGCCCAGGGCACGGGCCTCCTGCGCCAGATGAAGGCGGCGGAGCTGCCCCCCCTCAAAAACGGCGAGCCTCTGCCCCGCCTGGCAGACGCCCTGGAACTCCCCGCCCAGCTCATCAACGTGGAGCTGAAGGGCGAGCCCGGCTGGCAGCAGGCCCTGGCCACGGTGGAAGCCGCCGAAGCCCTGGACCGGGTTCTCTTCAGCAGCTTCGAGCCCAGCGAGGTGCTGCAACTCTGGGCCGCCTGTGAAACCGCTCGCTGCGGCTTCCTCTGGGAGACCGACGAGGCCCTGGACCTCAGCGCCGAGGAGCTGGCGGACCTGCCCGAGGCCCTCTGGTTCCACCCCCCCCTCAAGGCCGTCAAGGCCCGGCCTGAGCTCTGGGCTCCCTATGCCAGCCGCCTGGCCGTCTGGGGCATGAAGACCCCCGCCGAGGCCGCAGGCCTGCCCTTCCAACCCGCCGTACTGATCGTGGATGGCCTTTAAGTGCTTGACGATTTGTGAGGCGTTTGGCGAATCCGGGCCACAGATCATTTAAAGATGATGACGAAATCTTGTTTGAGCCCCAATCCGGACCTAACCTTCATCAGGCTGCCGAGCCGTGAGCGGTTTCGGAGAGCCACCCCCGGGTTCTCCCCGGTGGGTGGAAAGCCTCTCGGCCCCCGCCGCCCCCAGGAGGTCCCATGATCCACTCAGTTGCTCCGCTCCTCATCATCACCCTGCTGGCCCTGCCCGCCCTGGCTGGGGGCTCCGCCAAGAAGCCCGCCCCGGAACCCCAGGTTTCCGGCCCCGTGATGTTCGAGTACTACTGCGCCAGCTGCCACGGACTCAAGGGCAGAGGCGATGGCGGCGTGGCGCCCTACCTGAAGGGGACCATACCCGACCTGACTCAGCTCAGCATCCAGAACGGGGGGACCTACCCCGCCCAGCGCGTGGCCCAGGTCATCAGGGGTGAGGCGGACGTCAAGACCCACGGTCGCCGCGAGATGGCAGTCTGGGGGCCCTTCTTCCTCAGCATGAACCACGCCCAGGAACCCGTCATCCAGACCCGGGTGGCCAACCTCACCGCCTACATCGAGACCCTGCAGGTCAAGTGAGGACTCAGGGCAGCACGGTCACTGCCACCTGGGCCGTGGCAGTGCCCAGGGTGTTGCTGGCACTGAGGGTGTAGGTGGTGGTGCCCGACAGCGGTGTGATGACGTAGCTGCCGTCGTAAATCGAAGTGTCGATGGCAAGGCCGTTGATGGCCAGCTGCCAGGCATTGGCCACGCCCCATTCCAGCAGGGCGTTCTGGCCCGCGCGCAGGTTGGATGGACTGGCGGTGAAGGCGTTGATCAGAGGCCAACCTGCGGGGTTCACGCTAAGCGTAAAGGGCAGTTCCGCGGTGCCCACCGCATTGGTGGCGGCGAGCACATAGGTCGCCACTGGGGCTGCGGCGCTGGGCGTGCCGGACAGGGTGCCCCTGAGAGGGTCCAGAACCAGCCCCGGCGGTAGATCGGGATGCACGGCGAAGGCCTGCACCTGGGGCAGGGCTGCGACTTTGAACTGATAGGGCCACAGGGGCGTCCCCACCACCAGGGCCATCGCCACACTTGCCGTGTAGACCGGCGCCGTGGGGGCCACCACACCGAGGGTCAGGGTCGTGGTGGCGCTGCCGAACGCGTTGAGGGCCGTAACCAGGTAGCGGCTGGGGGCCGAGGCCGCCTGGGGCGTGCCCGAGAGCGTGCCGGTATCAGGATCCAGCTCCAGCCCGGCGGGCAGGGCCGGGCTGATGCTGAAGCTGGCCGCACTGGCTCCGGACATCCTGATCGGATCCGGCTGCAGCGCCGTGCCCGCGACGCCGGTGATCTCCGGGGTCGTGTACCACAGATCATAGGGTGCCCCCTTGGCGAAGACCGTGATCTGCAGCCAGGCCGTGGCGTGACCGCTGCCGTTGCTGGCTGTCACGGTGTAACCAGCCGGGCTGGAAGGTGCCGTGGGAGTGCCGCTGATGACGCCACTGGAGCCATCCAAACTGAGGCCCGGCGGCAAGGGCGGAAAAATGCTGTAGGCCGCCGCCGTCAGCGGCTCCGGCCCCCCCAGCATGGGCTTGGAGCCCCCCATGGGCAGGTCGGGAAGCATGGCCGTACCCACCACCAGCTCGACCTGAGGGTTGCTGTACATGGCCAGGTTCGGCGGCGCGTCGAGCTTCGACCCGAAGCCGCCACAGGCGAGCCCCGGGACCAGCAGCAGAATGCCCAGCACCCACCACGCACGAGACTGGCCCATGGCACCCTCCAAAGATCCGACCCGATGAGGGGTCTATCTCCATGGAGGGCTGCCGGTGGAAATGGTTGAGCCCTGGGCTACAGCAGCCGCCGCTTCAGTGCGGCCTGGTCTGCGGCCAGCGGCTCGCAGAGGAGGGGCAGGTCCAGCAGCTCGCTGAGGGCCTTGGGCAGGGGGATCTCGCGGCCCAGGGTGGGCACCAGGGCTTCGCTGAACTTGGCCGGATGGGCAGTGGCCAGGAAGAGGCCCTGCTCGCCCGCGCGCAGGTGACGGCGCAGCACGTGGCAGGCCACAGCACCGTGGGGATCCGCCAGATAACCCTTCTGGTCCAGCTCCAGCACCGTGGCACTGGTCTCCGCATCGGTGCAGCTGCCCCAGCGCAGGTCTGAAGCCATGGCGTTGTGGTCGCCGTGGAACAGCGAGTGGATGCGCTCCCAGTTGCTGGGCGCCCCCACATCCATGGCATTCGACAGCGTGGCCACGCTGGGCCGGGGCAGGTAGGTACCAGTCTCTAGATACTCAGGCACCACGCGGTTGGCATTGGTGGCCACCACGAAGCGTGAGATGGGCGCCCCGCAGCGCTGGGCCAGCAGGCCCGCGTAGAGGTTGCCGAAGTTGCCACTGGGCACGGACGCCACCAGGGGCGCGTCGCCGGGCAGCTGCGCGGCCGCCTCGAAGTAGTAGAGGGTCTGGGCCAGGAGCCGCGCGATGTTGATGCTGTTGGCGGAGGTGAGGCCCAGGGTCGAGACCAGCTCCGCGTCCTCGAAGGCGGCCTTCACCAGGCGCTGGCAGTCATCGAAGGCGCCCTCCACGGCCAGGGCCAGCACGTTGCCGCCGCAGGTGGCGAACTGCCGCTCCTGCAGGGGCGAGACGCGGCCCTTGGGATAGAGCACCACCACCTGCACACCGGGCAGGCCCCAGAACGCCTGGGCGACGGCGGCCCCGGTGTCGCCGGAGGTGGCGGTCAGGACGGTGCGGCGGTGCCCCGTGGTGGCATAGGCCATGACCTGGGCCAGGAAGCGGGCACCGAAGTCCTTGAAGGCCAGCGTGGGCCCATGGAACAGCTCCAGGGCGGAGATGTTTCCCACGACCGGCACCACCGGGGCCCCGAAGGTGAAGGTGCGGCGCACCAGGGCGTCCAGGTCCGCGCGGGGGATCTCGGCGCCGATGAGGCGATGCAGGACCTCCGCCGAGCGGGTCTGGAAGTCCACCTTCAACAGCTCCGCCGCATCGGCGAAGCGGGGGAGCTCAGTGGGAATGTAGAGGCCGCCATCGGGGGCGAGCCCGGCCTGGACGGCCTCCAGGAAAGTGGCTTCCAGGGACGGTGTGCGGGTGCTGACGAGCTTCATGACTTCACCTCTCCTGCCAGGCTGGGAACCTGGATCTGTGCATCGACCAATCGCGCACCCCGGGGATCCAGGCAGCAGACCCAGCCCCGGTTCTTGAGGCCTTCGGCGCGGAAGCCGCATTGGATGGCATCCAGGATCCGGGCCGCGACGGCCTCGGATTCCGCCACGGCGAAAATGGACGGGCCCGAGCCCGCCAGGCTGCAACCCACGGCCCCCGCGGCCAGGGCCGCAGCCTTGGTCTTGAGGAAGCCGGGCACGAGCCGCGCGCGGTGGGGCTCCACCAGCGGATCCCGGAGGCAGCGGCCCAGCAGGGCCCGATCGCCGCTCTGCACGCCCTGGACGAAGCCCGCGAGGTTGCCCGCAAAGCCCAGGGTATTGGACCAGCTCAGCGTGGGTGGCAAGACGGCCCGGCTCTCGGCCGTGGGCAGGCTGTAGTCCGGGTGCACCACCACCACCAGCAGGTCCTCGGGCCAGGGCAGGCGCCGCGTGGACTGGGCCCGCTGGGAGCCGGGCACCATGAGCTGCAGGCCGCCCAGCAGGCAGGGCGCCACATTGTCGAGGTGGAGACCGTTGCTGGCGTGGGACTCGGCGCGGCCCGCCACCTCCAGCAGTTCACCCTGGGTGAGCGGATCGCCGCAGAGGGCCTGGAGGGCCACCAGGGCCGCCACGATGGAACTGGCACTGGAACCCAGGCCGCTGGAGACCGGCAGGCGCTTCTCCAAGGTGAGGCGGAAGGGACCGCACTTGAGCCCCTTGGCCGCCAGGGCCTCGGCATACAGCCCCGCCGCCCGCACCACCAGATTGGGGCGGCTGTCACCGCTCAGGAGGGAGGCATAGGGCCCCACCAGGTGGAACTCATCGCGCTCGGCGGGGCGGGCCTCCAGGAGGTCCCCCAGGAGGCTGCCATCCAGGGGGGCCAGGCAGGCGCCCAGCAGATCGAAGCCCGCCGCAAAGTTGCCCACGCTGGCTGGTGCGTAGGCGACTACGCCCGGAGACGAAGCCATGGCGCTCATGAGAACCTCCGCACCCCGGGTCGGGAGCCCGGGGGCACCAGGCGCAGCACATCCGCCAGCACGCCCGCGGCCGTGACCTCGGCCCCGGCGCCATAGCCGCGAATGACCATGGGATGGGGCTGGTAGCGCTCGGTGAGCAGGGCCAGGGCGTTCTCGCCGCCCTTGATGGCGCTGAAGGGGTGTTCCGCGTCGACCTCCAGGAGCCCCACGCGGCAGCCCTCATCGGAGAGGCTCCCCACGTAGCGCAGGGACTTGCCCGCAGCCTTGAGGGCTGCGAGGCGCGCCCGGAAGCTGGCGTCCAGGGTGGGCAGGCGGTCCATGAAGGCGGGGATGTCGCCGCTGGCATCGAAGTCCGCGGGCAGCAGGCCCTCCACCACCACATCCGCCAGTTCCAGTTCCATGCCCAGCTCCCGGGCCAGGATGATGAGCTTGCGGGCCACATCCATGCCGCTGAGGTCGTCCCGGGGATCCGGCTCCGTGAAGCCACTTTCCTTGGCGGAGCGCACGGCCTGGGAGAGATCCACGCCCTCGCCCAGCAGGCCCAGGATGTAGGACATGGAGCCGGACAGGATGCCCTCGCCGCGCAGCACGCGGTCCCCGGTGAGGACCAGGTTCTTCACGGTGTCGATGATCGGCAGGCCCGCGCCCACGTTGGCTTCGTAGAGGAAACGCCGGCCGCGCCGGGCGGCGCTCTGCCGCAGTTCGCGGTAGAAGGCCTGGCTGCTGCTGTTGGCCTTCTTGTTGGCGGTCACGATGTGGAAGCCCGCGTCGAAGAGTTCCGGGTAGCGGCCCGCCAGCTCGCCGCTGGTGGTGCAGTCCACCAGCACCGACAGGGCTGGCGGCCCATGGCGCACGGTGCCCATGAGCTGGTCCAGGTCCATGGGCCCCGCCTGGGGCAGCTCTTCACGCCAGCGACTGAGGTCGAGCCCCTTGGGATCCATCTTCATGCGCTTGCTGGTGGCGATGGTCACCACCCGCAGCTCCAGGCCCTGAGTGGCCAACTGGGCCTTCTGACGCTGAATCTGGCCCAGCAGGCTGCCCCCCACATTGCCCGCGCCCAGGAGGTGGATGTCCACCACCACATGGGCCCGGAAGAAGCGGCGGTGGATGTGGGCCATGGCAGCGGCGCCCACGGCCTCCTCCACCACCGCGGAGATGATGCGCTCGCTGGCCCCCTGGGCGATGGCCACCACATTGCAGCCCACCTCGGCCAGGGCATCAAAGAAGGTGCCCGCCACACCGGCCCGGGTGCGCATGCCATCGCCCACAATGCTCAGCACCGCCAGATTCGGCTGCAGGCTTACAGGATCGATGAAGCCCGCCGACAACTCCATGGGAAAGGCCTCCTGGATGGCGGCCACGGCCCCGGGCCCGTCCGCCCGCCGGACGGCGAAGCAGATGGACAGCTCGGAAGAGCTCTGGGTGATGAGCACCACGGAAATGCCCTTGCGGGCCAGGGCGCTGAAGACGCGGCCCGCGATGCCGGGCACGCCGGGCATGCCGGGCCCCGTGAGGTTCACCACCGAGAGGTCCCGCAGGAAGGAGAGGCCCCGCACACCGCTGGGCGGCGGCGGCACCTGCTCGCGGATGACGGTGCCCGGGTGGGCCGGATCGAAGCTGCTGCAGACCCGCACAGGGATGCCCCGCTCCCGCACCGGTGGGATGGTCTTGGGATGGAGCACCTTGGCGCCGAAGAAGGAGAGCTCCATGGCCTCCTCGAAGCTGGCCTCAGGCAGAGGGAAGGCCTCGGGCACCAGGCCCGGGTCGGCACTGTAGAGGCCCGCCACATCGGTCCAGATCTCCAGCATGTCTGCGCCGAAGGCGGCGGCGGCCAGAGCCGCGCTGTGATCCGAGCCGCCCCGCCCCAGGGACAGGATGCGCCCATGGCCATCACCGCCGAAGAAGCCCGGCAGCACCCAGAGCTGGTCGGGTCCAGCCTTCAACGCCTGGAAGGCGGCCTCGATCTCGGCCATGCAGGGCCGGGCCTGGAGGGGATCGCCCTCCACGCGCACGAATTCCACAGGATCCAGGTAGCGGGGCGCCAAGCCCCGGGCCTTGAGGATGGCCATCAGAATGGCGCACGAGGCCCGCTCACCGAGGCTGGAGACCTGCGCCAGCACCGAGGGTGGTCCCTCCTCCAGCAGGGCCATGCCGTGCAGCAGGCGGCGGCCCAGGGCCTCCAGGGTGGCCAGTTCCTCCCGCAACGGGCCGGCCTCGTCGCCCAGGTCCGGCGCCAGGGCCACCACCACCTCCTCGTGGCGGTCCCGGTAGCTCTGCAGCAGCAGGTCCGCTTCGGGGCGATCCGGAACCCGACCGCCGTGCAGCAACAGGTTAGTGATGCCCGCCATGGCGGAGGCCACCACGCAGACCCGGCGCTCCAGTCTGGCCGCCGCCACCAGGTCGGCGGTGGCCCGCAGGCGCTCAGCCCCGGCCAGGCTGGTGCCGCCGAATTTCATGACGCGAATGGCGTTGGATGACATGGGAGCTCCGTTGATTTTGGAAGGGTCTGGAAGGCTCTGGAAGGCTCTATGCGAAAAGGCCCCGCGGGGTTACCGCGGGGCCGAGTCTGAGGTTCGAAATCAGGTCAGGCGCCCCGCGGATCGGTGAGCGTAATGTGACCAGTGGTATTGGTGTTCATGGACCGGGACAGGCTCTCGCCCAGCACGGAGTTCCGCGCGGCGCAGGAGAGCTGATCCACAGGCAAATGCATGAGAAATATCATCGTGGATGGCCGGGCAAAGGTCAACCCGCTTTCCCCGCCCGCCGTCCCAGTGCGAGGCTGCTGCCCAGCCAGAGGCCCGAACAGCCCAGGGCCGCGAGGCCCACCGGGATTGCCAGAGCCACCAGGACCGTGGGCGCCCAGACGCCCAGGAGATCCCCGCCCCGATACACAAAGGTATCGATGAAGGGTTTTGACTTGTAGCGTTCCTCGGGACCCAACGGAATGTAGAGGATCTCCCGGGCGGGGCGGTCCATGGCGTAGTGGAGGCCCCGGCGCAGCACCTGGACCAGAGCCATGACGCCGAAGGTGGGCCAGACCAGCAGCGCACCGAAGCCGCCCAGGGTCAGCACTGGCAGAATGGAGAGCACCACGGGGATGCCCAGACGCGTCAGCAGCCGGCCAGTAAGAAAGACCTGGGTGAGCAGGGTGAGCACGTTCACATAGAGGTCGATGCGGGCGAAGGCCGTCGTGCGGGCGGCGGTGCCCACGAAGCTGCGCTCCACGATGCTCCCCTGCTGCAGGTAGAGGAAGGTGCTGGTGATGGTGAAGAGCAGCATGTAGATGCAGATGAGCTGTAGATAGCGCGAAGTGGCGATGAGGCGCAGGCCCTCCAGGGGCCCGGGACCCGGCTCCCGCTCGCCATGGGCCACGTGGCCCAGTTGGAAAATCGTGGCGAGGCGCCGCACACACTGCACGGCCAGCTCCAGCGTGAGGGCCGAGAGCAGCAGCAGGGAGAGGGGGTCCACCTTCACGCGCAGCGCACCCAGCGCGAAGCCCTTGGTGAGCAGCCCCGTGAGTGCCGCCCCCGCAATGGCACCCAGGGTGCCGCCCGTGGCGATGAAGCCGAAGAGCCGCTTGCCCTGGACCTCGCTCCAGACATCCGTCATGAGGCCCCAGAACACGGACACCACGAAGAGGTTGAATACGCTCAGCCAGATGTAGAAGCCATAGCCCAGGGCCGCGCCGCCGTGGTGAGGGAGGAAGCGGAAGGCCAGGAAGAAGGCCAGCATGCAGAGCGCAAAGCCGCGGTAGGTGAGCGGGATGAAGCGGCGCCGGGGAAGCTTTGAGACCAGGGTGGCAAAGGCGGGGTTCACCAGCACCATGGCCAAGAGGGTGCCGGTCATGAGCCAGGGCAGCTTGTCGGCGCCCCGGGCGATGCCAATGGCCTCCCGCACCGGGCGCAGCAGGTAGAAGCCGAAGAGCAACAGGAAGAAGTAGCAGGTGGACCACAGCAGGGCCGGGGCCTCGCCCTCGTCGAGCAGCACGAGGCGGCGGAGCAGGCGGGCAGGGGTCATGGGCGATCCAGAAAGGTGTTGCGGGATGGACTCAGGGGAGTTTATATCAGTTCACGAGGCATCACCCTCCAACCTGCCGGAGTTCCCATGACCGTCTCCCGTCGCGACTTCCTCCAGTGGTCCGCCACGGCCAGCGCCCTGGCGGCCACGGGTCTGGACCTCTCCGCCGCCCCCGCCAAGGTGAGCCCCAAGAAGATCCTCATCCTCGGTGGCACTGGTTACCTGGGCCCCGCCACCATCGAGCTGGCCCAGGCCCGGGGCCACTCGGTGACCATGTTCAACCGGGGCAAGACGCGGCCCGACCTCTTCCCCGGCGTGGAGAAGCTCCACGGGGACCGCGACCCCAAGAAGGATGAGGGACTGAAGGCCCTGGAGACCGGCACCTGGGATGCGGTCATCGACAACAGCGGCTACTACCCTCGGATGGTCGGCGCTTCGGCGGCCCTGCTGGCGCCCCGGACCAAGCAGTACCTTTACATCTCCAGCATCAGCGCCTACAAGGAGCCCAACCCCGAGAACGGCACCGAGGATGCGGCCCTGGCCACCCTCGCGGACCCCACCGTGGAGGACATGGGCAAGGAGTATCAGAACTACGGCGGCCTCAAGGCCCTCTGCGAGGCGGCCGCGCAAAAGGCCATGCCCGGCCGCACCACCATCATCCGCCCCGGCTACATCGTGGGGCCCGATGACCCCTCAGGCCGCTTCACCTACTGGCCCGTGCGGTTCGACAAGGGCGGCGACATCGCCGTCCCCGGCGCGACCACGGATCCCGTGGAGATCATCGATGTGCGCGACCTGGCGGCCTGGCTGGTGCACCTGGTGGAGCAGGGCACCACGGGCGTGTTCAACGCCTGCGGCCCCGAGAAGCGCCTGCCCTGGGGCGACCTGGTGGCCGCCTTCCAGAAGTTCGGCAGCCCCACCGCCAAGCCCGTGTGGATCCCCACGGACTTCCTGGTCAAGCAGGAGGGCATCGACTTCTCCATCTGGGCCCCCTATGCAGGTGAGACCAAGGGCTTCCACACCTGGCGCAATGACCGCGCCGTGAAGGCGGGCCTGAAGTTCCGCCCCGCCGCTGAGACCGTGCGCGACACCCTGGCCTGGTACAAGACCCAGGAGAAGGCCGAAAAGGGCCGCACGAAGCTGGCGGGCCCGAGCGCCGAGCAGGAGACCAAGCTCATCGCCGCCTGGCGTGCCTCCCAGCCCAAGGGCTGAGTCTTTCCCCGTTGCGATGAAACAGTTCGAATTCCAGCTGGACCTGTCCCCGGACCGCTACCTGGCCTATTACCAGGGCCTGGTCCGGGACGTGCTGGTGCGCTGCCGGAACGGGCAGACGGTCCAGTTCCCGGCAGGCCTCCTGAAGGCCTTCGTGAGCCCCTCCGGCATCCACGGCAACTTCCGCCTGACCTGCGATGACCAGCACAAGGGGGCCCGACTGGAACGGCTCTCTTGAGCCCCTGGCCTGCTTATTGCAATCCAGTGCCCAGTAGTCCTTTTCAGCTGGGATATCGACATGGGTGACTTGGCGATTGGCAACCTTGGGACGGTGGCGCTGGAAACAGCCCTGCCCCCCACCCGTAAGCCGCACACGGCCTCCTTCCAGGATCTCCTGGCCGCCGTGAGCGCCGCGGACCCTGCGCCCGCCGCGCCCCCGGTCCTGAAGGCCGTCGTCAGCCGGGGCGACTGCCTCTCGATGATCTGTGCGGAGGCCCTCCGGGCGAAGCAGGGCCGCTATTCCCAGCGGGAATTGCACGCCGCCGTCCAGGCCGTGGCCAAGGCCAACCAGATCGCCAACCCCAACAAGATCTACGTGGGCCAAAAGCTGGACCTCTCCGTGCTGGGCACCCTCACCACGGAAAGCAGCCCAGTCCAAACCGCGAGCCAGGCCTCCGCCGCCAAGTGGAGGACCCTGGTGGACGGCGCGGTGACAGTGACGTCGGAATTCGGCCGCCGGAAGGATCCCTTTACCGGGCACCTGGCCCAGCACGAGGGTGTCGATGTGGCGGCGCCCTCCGGTTCCCCCATCGCGGCTTTCGCCGCAGGCAGCGTGGTCTATTCCGGGTGGAAGTCCGGCTACGGCAACACCGTGATCCTCCGCCACCCGGATGGCCTGGAGAGTGTGTACGGCCATGTCTCCAAATCCCTGGTGAAGGTGGGGGACGAGGTGGCCTCCCACGAAACCATCGCCCAGGTCGGTTCCGCCGGCAGGGCCACGGGGTCCCACCTCCACTTCGAGGTCCGCCGCGATGGCAAAGCCGTGGACCCCGCGACTGTCCTGAATACCGATCCCACTGAGGGCCAGTAGAACGACACACCCTTCATTTTGGGGATTGTTTAATCCAGCTCAGCGCGACGTCGAAGCCTCTGGTATCGGTCGCAGCCTCAGCAGCGCTGAGCTTTCCCCCGATCCTTGTTCAGCTGTGGATGTAATGCACCAGCTGGTCGATGGTGAACTTCTGGTCGGAGATGACTTCCTTCACCAGGTCGCCGATGGAGAGGATGCCCAACAGCTCGTTGTGGTCGCCGATCACGGGCAGATGGCGCACGCGCTTATCTGTCATGAGGGCCATGCACTCCTCGATGGACTGGGCGAGGGTCACACAGCTGACCTTCTCGCTCATGATCTCCCGTACTGGGGTGTCCTTGGAGGTCTTGCCCTTGAGGACGATCTTCCGGGCATAGTCGCGCTCCGAGAAAATGCCCACCAGGCGACCGCCATCCACCACCGGCAGGGCGCCGATCTCGTACTGGGACAGGAGCGTCAGGGCCGTGAAGACCGTGTCATCCGGTCCCACCGACAGCAGGGACTTCTTCTCGGCGATCAGCTGATTGAGTGGCCTCATCCTTGCCTCCGCAGCCCATAGGGCCTTGTTGAAATGGGTGTTGGAACCGTGGCCCTGACTATAGGGCTGAACTCGGAGAGTGGGAATCCGGAAATTCCGGGCCTGCCGATCCTGGGCTATGCTGGCGAACAATTATGCGCCGCCGCCTGCTTCTCCCCCTGCTTGGACTCTGCCTGGCCGCAGGAGCCCAAGAGCGCCTGGAACTCAGCGTACGGCCCCCAGATCAGCGCTTCCAGTTCCTGTCGGAATTGCACGCCCCCGGGGAACGGCCGCTGGTCCTGGCCCTGCGGGGGGGCAGCGCCAAGGGTCTGGCCCACGCGGGCCTGCTGCGCCGCCTGGAGGAGGAGGGCTGGCATCCCCGAGGCCTGGTGGGCACCAGCGCCGGCAGCCTGGCGGGCGCCCTCTTCGCCAGCGGCTTCGGGGGCGCCGGCAGTGAGCGGGTCTTCCTGCGCCGTGATTTCGCCCTGGTCCTGGATGACCGGCGGCGCACCCCGGGTCTTAGCGCCACCGAGGACGAAGATCTGCACGGCACCCTCATGGGCCTGGCCTTCTCCCAGGGGCGGCTCATGCTGGTGCCCGGCGAGGACCGCGCCCGCCGTCTCCGCATCGCCCTCTTCGAAACCCTGGCCCGGGCCCAGGCCCTGAGTGGTACGAGCTTCGACCGGCTGGGCTCCCGGCTGCGCATCGTCACTTCAAGCCTCACACGTGGCGAGGCGCGGGTGCTGGCCCAGGGGGACCTGGTGGACGCGGTAAAGGCCTCCATGTCCATCCCGGGCCTGCTGGCTCCGGTATCCATCGGTGAGGAGCGCCTGGTGGATGGCGGGCTGGTGGAGAACCTCCCGGCCATGGCCGCCCGCACGGCCTTCCCCGGCGCCCGCATCGTGGGGGTCAACATCGGACGCAGCTGGGATGCCTCGGCACCCACGGACATTCTGAGCCTCCTCAACCGCAGCCTGGACCTGGCCATGCGCGTCACGGAGTTCCGCAGCGAAGCGGCCTCGGATCTGGTGCTGCGGCCCGAAACGGACTCCGTCGACGAGTTCGCCTACAAGGGCAGCGAGGCCATCCTCTTCACCGCTGGCGCCAAAGCCCTGACCCAGGCCCTGCCCCAGCTGGAGGTCCTGCTGGTGGATGGAGTCGAGGCCACGGCGGCAACCCAGGTTACAGTCGACGGCCCCGAGCCGCCGGAGCTCCAGGCCCTCCTGGCGGAGACTAGACCGGGTGCAGGTCCCTGGAAGCGGGCTGAGCTATGGCGCCTGCTGCGCCGGGCCCACCGGCGCCTGCCCCTGGCGCGGGCCTGGGTGGACCTGCCCGCGGCAGTCACGGGCACCGCCATTTTCCACTGGGAGGCCGCGGCCCCCATCCAGCGGGTCCGCCTGGATCTGCCTAAAGACTGGCCCGCCGACGTGCCCGGGCGGATCGCCAGCCTCCTGCGCGAGCGGGGCCTGGAGCCGGGTCAGCCCTTCCATGCCGCCCGCTTCGGCCAGCTGGAGCAGGAGCTCATCGGCGAGGGCGTGGGCAAGGGCGCCACGGTGCTGGATCTGCGGGGCAGCGGCTTCCGCGATGGCGAACTGCTGCTGGTGGTACGTGAGCCTGTCCTGATGCGGGTCGAGGTGGAACCGGGTCCCCTGGCCCGGGCCACCCATCGGGCCGCCCAGAGCCTGGAGGGGCAGGTGCTTCGCGCCGCGGAACTGGAGGAGGTGCTGGGACGCACCCGGGACCACCTGGGCTTCCGCCGCCTTGAGACCCGTCTTGAGGAGCAGGAGGATGGTCTGGTCCTCAAGCTGCGCCCCGTGGGCATCGAGCCCGCCCTGCTGAACCTCACCCTGGCCTACGAGACGGACTGGGGCATTCATGGCGGGGTCCTGGTGCGGGGTCGGAACCTCTTCGGCAGCGGCCTGGGCGGCTCTCTGGAGGCCTCGGCGGACAGCCTGCAGAAACACCTAGATGGCCACCTGGGCTGGAGCCTGAACGCCTTCCCGGCCCTGTCCCTGGGGGCCTTCGGTACCTGGTCCAAGCAGGACGTTCAGGGCGGCGTGCTGTTTCTCCAGGAGACCAGCCAGCTGGGCCTCCAGTTCACCCGCCAGGAACTGGGCCTCGAGGCAGTCCTGCGCTGGGGCCGCGAAGAGCGCGGTCGCATCGGGCTGGCAGCTTTCCAGCATCAGGGCACCTTCTCCATCGCTGGCGCGCAGTCCGACACCCCCAAGGCCACCGTGGCCCGCTCTTGGCTGGAGTGGGACGACCTAGACTTCCACACCCTGCCCACGGAGGGCACCCTCCTGCGCCTGAGCGCGGATCGTAGCCTTTCAGTGGAAAGCGGCAAGCCCTACTGGCGCGGCTATGGCCGCCTGCAGCGGCAACAGCCCCTGGGTTCCGCCTGGGGCCTCATGGTGGATGCGGAGGTCGCCCTCACTCAGGACGCCCCTGCGGACCGCTGGTGGGTGGGTGGGGGCAGCGACTCCTTCATCGGCACCCGCAGCGCCGCCTACCTGATGCCCAGCATGGTCGCCTTCAAAATCGGCCTGCCCTACACCCAGGCCTCCATCCTGGGCACCGGCTGGCAGATCGGGCCCCGCTACGACCTGGGCCGTGCCGCGCTCAACCCGTCCGACTTGAGTGAGGGGCTGCGGATCCAGGGTCTTGGCCTGGTGGCCAGGACTGTGCTCCGAGATTTCTTCCTGGAGCTGTCCGCGGGCTGGGTCCATCTGCACCTTGGGGATGCCTCCCAGCGCGAGAAGCGGGTCTCCTTCCTGTTGGGGGCCCGACCTTTCGATGCCTGGCGCCGGAAATAGGGCATCCAAGGGTTCATTCTCGACAAACCGTCAAGGAAAGGCTGCCAAAAACCCCTTGTCCTTGTGGACATCTCGGCATCCTGAGTACCCTTTGTCAGCACATCCGGGAGCACATCATGGCCGTCAACCTCAAAGGGCGTAGTTTCCTCACCCTCATGGACTTCTCGCCCGCGGAGGTCCGCTTCCTGCTGGACTTGTCCCGCGACCTGAAGGCCAAGAAGCGCATGGGCGTCTTCAATGATCTGCTCAAGGGCAAGAACATCGTGCTGCTCTTCGAGAAGACCAGCACCCGCACCCGCTGCGCCTTCGAGGTGGGCGCCCTGGAGGAGGGCGCCCACGTCACCTTCCTGGACTCTGCCAGTTCCCAGATCGGGAAGAAGGAATCCATCGAGGACAGCGCCAAGGTGCTGGGCCGCTTCTACGACGGCATCGAGTACCGCGGCTACAAGCAGGAAGTGGTCGAAGCCCTGGCGAAGCACAGCAGCGTGCCCGTGTGGAATGGCCTCACGGACACGGACCACCCCACCCAGATCCTGGCGGACTTCCTCACCATCGAGGAGCACGTGGCCAAGCCCCTGCACAAGGTGAAGCTCGTGTTCTGCGGTGACATCCGCAACAACATGAGCTACGCCCTGATGTACGGCGCCGCCAAGACCGGCATGCACATGGTGGCCCTGGGGCCCAAGGAACTGGCCCCGGATCCCAAGGTGCTCGAGGCCGCCCGCGAGGCCGCCAAGGCCACCGGCGCCACCATCGAAGTGACGGACAACGTGGACGAGGCCGTCCGCGGCGCGGATGTGCTCTACACGGACGTCTGGGCCAGCATGGGCGAGGAGGATCAGATCCCAGCCCGCGTGAAGCTGCTCACGCCTTTCAAGATCACCATGGAGATGGTGGCGAAGACCGGCAACCCCGACCTGAAGTTCCTCCACTGCCTGCCCGCCTTCCACGACTTCGAAACCAAACTGGCCAAGGATCAGAAGGCCCTGGGCTTCGACATCCGCGAAGTGACTGACGAGGTCTTCCGCAGCCGCCACAGCGTGGTCTTCGACGAGGCGGAGAACCGCATGCACACCATCAAGGCCATCATGGTAGCGACCATCGGGTAGGGCTCTGCAACTGCTCAGACATGGCCCCGTTCGGGGCCATTTCGAGATAGATCAATAATCCCCGAGGGCGGCGATGACGCGGGTCCAGAGGTCGCCGCCCCCGAGGCCGTTGGTGAGGATGACGATCCCTGTGCCACGGCTGGGGGAGAACTGGGAGAAACAGCGGAAGCCGGTCTGATTGGCCCCGCTGTGGTGAGCGATGTCTCCCTGGGGCGTCTCATTGATGGACCAGCCCAGGCCCCAGTGGACCGCCAGGCCCTGGGCGGCGCCAGGGCGTTCCACGGGTTCCCGGGCCCCTACGCTGACCTGGTGCCGGAGCATTTCCCGGACCCCTTTCTGGGAGAGCACCGCCGAGCCGCCCTGCTCCGCCACCAGCACCTCCACCAGCAGGCGCGCGTATTCGCCGGCGGTGGTGTAGAGCGTGTAGGCCGCGTTGGGGTGGACATATTTCGACGCGCTGAGCACCGCGCCATCCTCCCGGTGCCCGCTGGCCTGCTGCGCCCCCAGCTCCGGGGTCCAACCGAAGCCGGTCAGCCGGAGCCCCAGGGGCTGGAAGAGGGCCCGCTCGGCCAAGCGGTCCAGGGGCAGGCCCGTGATCCGCTCCACCTGGCGCTGCAAGTAGAAGATCCCCTCGCCGGAGTAGGCGAAGCGGGTGCCGGGCTCGAAGAGCAGGGGCAGAGGCCCCTCGCATTCCTCGCCGCCCGGACGCCAGTTGGGAAAGCCGGCGGTGTGGGACAGCACCATGCGGGCGGTGACCTGCTTCCGCCAGGGCTGGTCAGGGACTTGTAGCTCGGCCCCGTAGGCCACCAGGGGCCGGTCGAGGTCCAGGCGCTTCGCTTCCACCAGGCGCATGGCCAGCAGGGCGAAAATCGGCTTACTCATGGAGGCCGCCTCGAAGACGGTGTCCGGCCTGACCGGCTCCCGGGTCAGGACGTTGAGCACCCCGTAGGCCTGGGTCCACACCACCTTCCGATCCCGGATCAGCGCGATGGAAACGCCGGGCACCTGATGTTCCTCCATCAGGGTGGGCAGGAGCGCATCCAGGGTGGCCTGCAGCGCCTCGGGCTGGAACTGGCTGGCCCGGGCCTCGGGAGCGATCTGGCGCAGAGCCTGGGCCGCCGCGCGGCGCACGACCTGATCCTGGTCATGGAGCAGGTCCGTGAGGCCGGGCACGGCAAGGCGCGCCTCGGGCCCGAGTCCTCCGAGGGCCACCGCTGCCGCACCGCGCACCTGGGCGCTGGCATCCATCAGGGCCTTCCTCAGCTCGGTTTGAGTGCTCCGGGCAGCACTGCCACAGCGCCCCAGGGCGATGGCCGCGGAAAAGCGCAGTTCGGCGTTCGGGCCCTGCAGCGCCAGCGCCAGGGCCGGGACGGCGGGTTTCCCCAGCTGACCGAGCGCCACGGCGGCCGCGCCGCGCAGGTAGAGGTCCCCGTTGCCCAGGGCCGCCACCAGGGCCGCGATGGCCTCGGGGCTCGGGGGGCGCAGCCGGCCAAGGTCCGCCGCAGCCCGCTCGCGCACGCCTGGATTGGAATCCCCCAAGGCGCGGATCAGCGCGGCCTGAGTCTCGGGAGCGGCTCCCAGAGACAGACCCGCGCTCAGCAACAGTGCGCCCACCAGCCAGGAATGGATCCACCGCATCGAATCACCGCCCAGCCCCGAGTGTAGAGGTACGGCATCTCAAAGGGGATGCCCCGGAAGGGCTTGGCCCCGGTGTGCCTCCTCAACCCTGCTAAGGTGGGACACCGATCCCCTGGAGTTCCCATGCGCTCAGTCCGGCTCTTCCTTGTACCCGCCTTTGCGGCCATGTCGCTCATGGCCCAGGATTCCGCCTTCAGCGGTGTGTGGAAGCATGTCTCCAACTCCGGCATCGAGGCGGCCATCGAGGCCACGGTGAAGGACATGAACTTCATCAAACGGCCCATCGCCCGGGGGCGGCTGAAGGAGACCAACCCCGCCTACCAGAAGGTCACCATGATCACGGGGGCCCAGGAGATTTCGATCCAGTACGACGCCCGCACCCCCATCAAGACACCCGCCAGCGGCAAGGCAGTGCCCTGGACCCGGGAGGATGGCAAGGTCTTCCAGGTCACCGCCAAGGTCGATGGCAACCGGCTTGTCCAGACCTTCAAGAACGAGGAGGGCGAGCGGACGAACCTCTGGCAGGTGGGTGCGGACGGCAAGCTGAGCGTTTCCGTCACGGTCAAGAGCGCGTCCCTGCCCAAGGACTTGACCTACTTCATCAGCTTCGGACGATAGGAGAGAGCGGGCTGAAGCCTGGATTTTCTTTGGCCGGGGATGGACGGTAATGGACGGGGGTGACTGATCACATCCCCATCCATCACCGCCCATCCCCGGCCATTTTGTTTGACTGAAAATCGCGCCTGATCAGCTCTTATGAGGGCAACCGCGAAAAGTGCAGCAGCCACACATTCCTCCCCGGCTCGCGCTGGCGGCGGCGCTCTTTGTCGGTGAAGATCGAGTATCGTCGGCAGGTCCGCAAACGAGGCTGTTCATGGCTCTGCCCCCAGATCAGGAATCCCACCTCGGCCACCACCGCTGGGCCCTGCTGGCCCTGACCAGTGTGGGCGCCTTCATGACGCCCCTGGATGCCTCCATCGTCGCGGTGGCTCTGCCGAAAATGGGCCCCCTGCTGAACCTCAGCTTCGCCACGTCGCTCTGGGTGCAGGCGGCCTACCTGCTGAGCATCGCCATCCTGCTCATCCCACTGGGGCGCCTGGCGGACCAGCGCAGCCGTGTGCACTTCTACCTGGGCGGCATCGCCATCTTCACGGTGGCCTCCCTGGCAGCGGCCCTCAGCTGGAATGGCAGCACGCTCATCCTCAGCCGCATCCTCCAGGGCGTGGGCGGGGCCCTGCTCTATGCCACCTCCTCGGCCATCGTCACCTCAGCCTTTCCGGGCCACGAGCGGGGTCGGGCCCTGGGCATCAACGTCATGGCCGTCTACCTGGGCCTCAGCGTGGGGCCACCGCTGGGCGGCTTTCTCGTGGACCACTTCGGCTGGCCCTGGATCTTCCTGGTGAACCTGCCCGTGGGCCTAGTGGTCTTCGTTTGGGGCTGGCGCATCCTGCCCCGCACCGAAGTCACCCGAAAGGCCGTCGCGCCCCTGGCTGCGGGCCGGATGGACCTCCCCGGCGCGGCGCTGCTGGCCTCGCTCCTGTTGGGCCTGCTGGTGCCCCTGACCTTCGCCTCCGAGTGGGGCTGGCACTCGGCGCGAGTCTGGTCCCTGCTGACGCTGTCGGCCTTCTCAGCCCTGGCCTTCTGGCAGCGCGAGACCCACGCGACCCTGCCCCTGGTGGACCTGGACCTCTTGCGAAAGAACCGCCTCTTCGCCGCCGCCAATCTCGCGGCCCTGCTCAACTACATGGCCCTCTACGCCATCGCCATCCTCACGGCCGTGCACCTGCAGTTGGTGCAGGGAAGGTCCGCCAAGGTGGCGGGCTGGGTCATGCTGGGCCAGCCCCTCATGCAGGCCTGCCTCAGCCCCCTCGCAGGCCGCCTCAGCGACCGCGTGGGCTCCCGTCTCCTGAGCACCACGGGCATGCTGCTCACGGCCCTGGGCATGGGCCTCCTGAGCGTCCTGGGCGCCAGCCAGTCCATCCTGTCCATCGCCTCGGCTCTGGCCATCGTGGGCGTGGGCATGGCCGCCTTCAGCGCCCCCAACACCAGCGCCATCATGGGCAGCGTGGACCGTAGCCAGCTCAGCGTGGCCAGCGCCTTTCTGGGTACCATGCGCGTCACCGGCCAGGCCCTCAGCGTGGCCATCCTGGGCGGCATCGCCGCCAGCCACCTGGGCCCCGGAGGTTGGCGCCTGCTGTTGCGCGTGGGTGGCTCCCCCCAGGCCGCCGCCGCCTTCGCCCTGGGCTACCGCAGCGCCATGGCCACTGGCGCCGGCCTGGCCCTGCTGGGGGCTTGGGCCTCCATGACGCGGGGCGCGCATTCAGGCATAGCCAGCGCCTGAGCGCCCAGCCCTACTTTGTCATCGTGATGGCATCCAGCTCCCGCCCGGAGGCGTTCAGCTGGTGCAGCTTCAGTGTCTTGCCGTCCACGTCCAGGACCGTGAAGGAGTGCTGGTCGGACACGAAGGCCCGGGTCCAGTGCTGCCAGCTGGTCTTGGCGTCGGTCTGCCAGGGGTCGTAGAGCTCGGCACCACCGGCGCCAGTGACGATGTGGATGATGCCCTGGGCGCGGGTGTGGGTCTGGCCGTCGAAGGCCTCGTCCACCTGGAAGCTGCCCTCCACGGGCCTGCCCCGCTCACCGATCTTGGTGGGCTGGAAGCGGAGGGGGGCCGTGCGCTGGTAGTTGTGCACGTGGCCCGCGAGCACCAGATCAACGTGGTATCTCTCCAGGAGGGGGCTGATGGGGCGCATCCACTGGTCTTCTTCGTGGCTCTTGGCGCTCTGGAAGAGTGGGTGGTGCAGGGCCACAATGCGCCAGGTGGCGTGCTGGGCGGCCTTGAGGTCCGCCTCCAGCCAGGCCTTCAGGGCGGGGCTCTCCCAGTCCGCGTAGCGGTTGGAATCCAGAACGGTCCAGTGCACCTGGCCGTAGTCGAAGCTGAAGCTGCCCATGCGCGGGAAGGCCGGGCCTGCGGCAGCCACCATGGCATCGTGGACACCGGCCTTCGCTGGGGCCGCGTTGGGCTCGCCGGCCTTCAGGGCGGGCCCGTTCAGGGGCAGGGACCAGTAGGCGAAGAAGGCGGAGGCATCGGGCCACTGGGCAAAGGGCACGTCGTGGTTGCCCACGACCCCGATGAAGGGGATGCTGCGCAGCAGCGGCGCCGCCTCGCTGTTGTAGACCGGGAAGAAGTGGTCCCGGTATTCAGACGCCCGACCCCGGCCGTAGACGAGGTCTCCCGTGATGAACACCGCATCCGGTTGCGTGGCGGCCACGGCCTGGGCGATGGCGCTCTGTTCTTTGCTGCCATTGGCCGCATCGCCGAAGACCACCAGCCGGTGGGCGCCTGCCTTGCGGGCCTGAGCCGTGGACTCAAAGACCACCTGCCCGCCCAGCTTCAGGCGGTAGGGCAGGCGCTGGCCCGGGGGCAGGTGTCGTAGCACGCTGCGGTAGATTCGGTGGGCCGCCAGGGGCGGGGCGTTCAGGGTCCGGAAGGTGGGCGGGGCCTGGGGCTGCCAGCCCCTGGGGCCCTGCACTTCCACGGTCCAGGCCCCGTCGCGGTCCTCGGTCTGCCAGAGCAGATCCAGACGCTCCCACTTGGCGAGCCGAGGCGCGTCACCCAACTGCAGGTAGGGCTTCACCAGGAAGGCATCCTGGGCCTGAAGCAGCGAGAACAGAAGGAAAGAGGCAAGGAGGCGCACGCCTCCAGCCTAGCCTCGGTCCCGGGCACCTGCGAGCCGGGGCAGCCCAGATAGAAAGATCTGCGAATCTTCTATGCACGGAAGCCTTGCCAGGCCCCCAGAAGGCCCTAGCTTCAGGGTGTCGTCGCCCTGCACCCAAGCCCCGGAGGCTGTATGGTCAAGACCTATGCTTCCCTCATCCCCAGCATCGAGCAGCGGGAGGCGGCCTGGATCAAGGTGCGCGCCCGCCAGGCACCGGCCCCCAAGCCCCTGGCCCAGCCCTCCATCACCATTTCCCGGGAGTACGGCTGCGAGGGCTTTCCCCTGGCCCTGCGCCTGCAAGAACTCCTGGGCAAGGCCAGGGGGTCGGACTGGACCATTTTCGACAAGACCCTCCTGGATAAGGTGGCCTCAGATGAGCAGCTCTCCCGGGATCTCCTCCACCGCCTGGGCGACGAGAGCCACGCCCAGGATCTGATCTTGAGCCACATCGGCTCATTGACCCACGATGTGGCCTACGCTCGGCTGGTGCGCCACCTGATCCCCATCGCCATGGAGGGCCGCGCCATCATCGTGGGCCGGGGCGCCGCCGTGGTCTGCCAGGATCTGAAGAACTGCTTCCACGTCCGCCTGGTGGGCAGCTTCGAGTTCCGCGCCCACAGCATGGCCCGCCGCCTGGACCTGCCCTTGACCGAAGCCGAGAACCTGGTCCGCGCCCAGTCCAAACTCCGGGAGAAGTTCATCAGCAAGGCCCTGCAGGTGGATATCACCGCCTCGCGCTGGTACGACGCCATCTTCAACAACGAGCGACAGAGCGTCGAGAGCATCGCCCAGGCCTGCGTGGGGTTGGTGCTGTCCGGGTGGCGGGAGAAGGGCAACCGCTAAAACCGCGAAAGCCCTTCGGGCACGCGAAAGTGGGTTTACTCCCCGCCCTTTTCGCGCCTTTGGGGGTTCCATTTCCCTATTGCGGTAGGTCAGGCCTGCCTCAGCGCAGTCCCACCACCAGGGCCACGCCCAGGGTCAGCAGCAGCACGGCCAGGCCCTTGGAGCGGTTGAGGGGCTCGCCGAAGAGGAAGCGGCCCAGGAGCACGGCGCTGGCCATGCCCGTGCCGCGTTTGACCACCTCGATGAAGCCCACCGGGGCATAACGGAAGGACTCGATCTGCACGGCCAGGGCCGTGGCGCCAATGACGATGGCGATGCCCGTCAGCAGGGGGTGGGTGGCCAGGGGCTTGGCTGCGCTCAGGAAGGCCCGGAATTGGCCCCGGGCCAGGGTCCAGGCCAGCATGAGCAGGGCCACAGCCGCCGTCACGGCCGGGGCGTACCAGGCACCGGCGCCGCGCGAAACGGCAGTCTGATCCAGTACGGAAGTGAGGCTCCAGAGCAAGGCCACCAGGGCCATGCGCCGTACGCCGGGTTCCCGCACGGAACTGGCCAGGCTGCGCCAGGCGCCGCCACCCATGCCCAGCACCACGGCCCCGGACACCACCAGCACGGCGCCCGCGTACTGGGCGGCGCCCGGAGCCTGGCCCCGGAAGATCCAGGCCAGGGTGGTCGAGATCACCGGCGTAAAGCTCAGCAGCGGGATGGTGAGGCTCATGGGTGAGAGGCGCAGGGCATCCAGGAAGAGCACCAGGGCCACGCCATTCACCAGGGCCGAGGTCACCAGGGGCAGGAGGCAAGCCGCAGGCAGCCCCAGGGGCTCCCGCGAGGCGGCCCAGAGGGCCAGCAGTGGGGCTTGCACCAGGGGCAGCAGGAGGCCCAGGTAAACCGGGGAGATCTCCCGCGAGAGACGCTTGCGGGTGGCATCAAACAGGGCCCAGGAGAGGGCCCCGATGAGCGTGAAGACCAGCCCGATTCCAGTGATGGGCACTAGTGGGCGCCCACCGTCGAGAGCAGGCGCGAACCCTGGACATAGCAGGTCTTGTGGGTGATGTGATGCTCGAACTCGTGTCGGAACTTCTGCAGGGCCGAGTCCATGGGGCCGCAGGCCGCGTCACCCAGGGGGCAGAGCGTGCGCCCGGCGATGCGGGGCGTGAGGCTGGACAGGAGCTCCAGGTCACCGGGACGGCCTTCGCCATGCTCGATGCGATGGAGGATCATCTCCATCCAGTTGCAGCCTTCGCGGCAGGGTGTGCACTGGCCGCAGCTCTCGTGGGCGTAGAACTTGATCAGGCGTAAGGTGGCCTGCACGATGCAGACGCTCTCGTCCATGACGATGAGGCCCCCGGAGCCGCCCATGGAGCCCCGGGCCCTCAGGTTGTCGAAGTCCATGGGCACGTCGAAGTCCTTCTCATCCAGCATGGGGCAGCTGGCGCCACCGGGGATGATGGCCTTGATCTTCTTGCCGGTGCTGGAACCGCCGCAGAGCTCTTCCACCAGGAAGTTCATGGGCGTGCCCATGGGCAGCTCGTAGATGCCAGGCCGCTTCACATGGCCGCTGACGCCGAAGATGCGGGTGCCGGAGTTCTTGGGCGAACCGATCTTGGCGTACTCGGCGCCGCCCATGCGCATGATGGGGGGCACTGCCGCCAGGGTCTCCACGTTGTTGATCGTCGTGGGCTGGCCGAAGGCGCCCTTGGCCGCCGGGAAGGGCGGCTTCACACGGGGCTCGCCCCGACGGCCTTCCAGGGAGTTCAGCAAGGCCGTCTCCTCGCCGCAGATGTAGGCGCCCGCGCCACGGTGGACGAGGATGTCGTAGTCCCAGCCGGTGCCGAGGATGTTCTTGCCGAGGTAGCCAGCATCGCGGGCTTCCTGGATGGCGGCCTCGAGCTTCTCGATGAGCCAGAGGAACTCGCCACGGATGTAGACGTAGCCGGTGACACACTGCATGGCCCAGCCGCCGATGATCATGCCCTCGATCAGCTGATGGGGGTTGTACTCGAGGATGACGCGGTCCTTGAAGGTGCCGGGCTCACCCTCGTCCGCGTTGCAGACCAGGTAGCGGGTGAACTTGCGGTCCGCACTGTCCTTGGGCATGAAGGACCACTTGAGGCCCGCGGGGAAGCCCGCGCCACCGCGGCCGCGCAGGCCCGAAGCCTTGACCTCGTCGGTGACGGCCACAGGCTCCATCTTCAGGGCGGCCTTCATGGCCACGTAGCCCTCGTGCTGCTGCTCGTAGACGTTCAGGTGCCAGTTGTTCAGGTCGCCCGCGCCCCGGAGCAGGAGGTTCGGGAACTTCTCCGAGCCGAAGCCCGGGAAGGTGTAGGTGTGGTGATCAGGCTTGGTGCGGATGGCGACCATGATTCTTCCCCCGCTCACTGTGCCCAAGGGCGGTATTCACCGCGCTTGCAGGCTTCCATCACTTCGATCAGCTTCTGCTCATCAACCAGCTCGTCGTACACATCGTGGTTCACCTGGACACAAGGGGCGACACCGCAGCCGGCCAGGCACTCCACCTCTTCCACGCTCCACATGCCATCAGGGCTGGGGCCTGCGCCGGGCTTCACACCTGTCTTTTCGCAGACTTTCTCCAGCAGCTGGGCGGCCCCGCGCAGGGCGCAGCTGATGTTGGTGCAGACCGAAAAGTGGTACTTACCCACCGGGGCCTTCTGATACATGGTGTAGAAAGTGGCGACCCCGAAGACATGTCCCTCGGGGATGCCGATGGCCTTGGCCACCGCCTTCATGGCCGCCAGGCTCACGAAGCCGAACTCGCGCTGGGCGATGTGCAGGGCAGGCAGGGTGGCCGCGAGCTTCTCCGGGTACTTGGCCATGATGCCCTGGATCTCGGCCAAGGCCTCGGCGCTGAACTCCTTGCGCTCGGATTCCGGCAGCCGCTGGCCCGGGGCCAGGGGTTCCTTGGAAGTCTCGGGGGATTGGGGATGGTTCATGGGCGCGCTCGCATGATTGGCCAGTTTATCCAGAAAAGCAGGTGGGGGGCGCCGGTAAACCCGGTGCCCCCCATCACGACCGCCTCTGGCTGCTGGCCAGAACCTGCGACTGCTTACTTGCTGGCTTCAACGTTGAGGCTGATGGCGACCTCGTCGCCCACCATACCCAGGCCGTACTTGATGCCGTACTCGCTGCGGTTGACCGTGAGGGCGCCGTCAATGAAGCCCGCCACCACGGAACCAGGCTTGCCGCCGGCCTGGGTGCCCGCATTGGTGATGGGGAAGGTGATGCGCTTGGTCACCCCGTGCATGGTGAAGTCGCCGGTGATCTCCAGCTTGCCCTTGGCCACTTCCTTCACCGAGGTGCTCTTGAAGGTGATGGTGGGGAACTGGGCCACATCGAAGAAATCGGCCTTGCGCAGGTGGGCATCGCGCATCTCGTTGTCGGTGTTGACGCTGGCGGCATCGATGGTGACGTTCACCGAGGACTTGCTGATGTCCTTGTTGTCCACGGTGATCTCGCCGGAGAACTTGGCGAAGCGGCCGCTGACCTTGGCCAGGGTGTGGCGGATCTTGAAGCTGACTTCGCTGTGGACGGGGTCGATCTTGTAGGTGTCCTGGGCTAGGGCCGGAAGGGCGGCCAGAGCCAGGGTGGCGAACAGGGCACGAAGGGGGTGGCGCATGTGGACTCCATAAAATAGGTGTTTCACCATGCATTTAAGTCTAGTCCTGTTTTTCTGAGTTGCAACACCTTTTTTTTGGATTTTCTGCCATCCTGGCCAGGCAGGAGCCCCCATGCACATCCGCGAGGAACTTCAGATCAACCGCCCCCTGGAGCCCGGCCACGAGGTGGCCCTGGCCCTGCTCCTCACCCGGGAATACGTGGCCCGGCTCTTTGATCAGGGCCTCTACGAACCCGAGGGCGTCTCTGACCAGCAGTTCAACGTGCTCCGCATCCTCAAGGGCGGCTCCAAGGACGGCTACCTGGTGAAGGACATCCGCTGCCGCATGATCTACCGGTTCGCGGACGTGCCCCGCCTGGTGAACCGCCTGGAGGCTCGGGGCCTGGTGAAACGCTGCGAGAACCCCGCCGATCGCCGGGGCAGTCGCGTGCAGATCACTCCCAAGGGCCTGGCCCTGGAAGCCAAGATGCACGGTCAGCACGACACCCTGTGCAGCCAGGTGGCCCGCTGTCTCAGCACCGAGGAGCGGGAGACCCTCCTCAGCCTGCTGGAGCGGGTCCGCAATGACCATCGCATCCAGTTGGAGGCGTTGCAGGGCGCGTGATTTCGAGATTCGCCGCCATTCCTGGTAACGTCCCGCCCCCGGCTCGCCACCGCCAGGGTGACCAACCGGGGGCCAGAGCAGGCGCTACTGCACGTCGCTCACCCTGCCATTCAGGAACGTGACCTTCAGATCCTGGTAGACGTGGATCTTCTTGGCTCCGAGATCGACCCTGCTCTTGGGTTTCCCGAGGGCCGATTCCACCTCGGCAATGCTCATCCCCAACGAGACGGTCGCCCCTGAGCCGGGCTCCGCGGGAAGCTGCCCACCCTCACTGATGATGGCCTGTTCCGACCGGTTGGCCTCGCCCACCGCCTGGGTCAGTTCGGCCTGGGCACTCGCGTCGGGCCGGATGTCATCCGTGTAGGAAGCCTTGACCGTTCCCATAGCCTGGGCCGGAAGGGCCGGAATGCCATCCCTGCCCTGGTCTGACTGGAGCTTGACCATGCCCCGCTCGATGGTGGCCTGCATGCTGTTCTGCATCTCCTGGAGATCCATGGTCTTCACGGATAGGTAGCTGCCCGCTCGACAGCTTGAGCCGCGACTGGCCAGCACCCTCACCTCGGTCCACTCGGCATCCTGGGAAGGCGTCTGGGTCACCCGCAGGACATCACCTTCAACCAGCGGGCACTCCAGATCGCCCGCATTGGCCATCAGGCTGTTGGAGACGAGGAACACCTTGGGACCGTCAGCAGAGAAAAGGGGCGGTGGCGCGCTGGGCTGCCCAGAACTCTGGGCGTAGGCCTGGTCCGCCTTGGCCTGATCCATCTGCCGCCGGACCTCCTGGGCGATGGCTTCCTTCACTTCAGGTGACATGCCCGTGGCGGCACTGTAGGTTACGGGCGGCGCGCTGGTGGAGGCATTCTGAGCGAGATAGGCGGTTTCGAGCGTGGCCGCGATGGCGAAATCGGCCAACCAGAAGGCCGGACTCGCATAGGTGCGATAGGGCGAGAAGTACCCTCCGTAATAGCCGTACCAGGGGCGGGCGGACCAGCCCCAGCTGTAGCTCACCGGCACGGCCCAGGGCGAGTAGACCCAGGAATAGAAACCGGGGTGGTAGTAGTGGTTCGGCATGAACACGTGGTACTCGCGGCCGCCATGGGACCAGGGGCGGTAGATCGACGCATGCGCCACCCCGTTGTAGATGAAGGTCCGTTGCACATAGACATGCCCGTGGGACTGCAGTGGGCGCTGGACATAGCCGGAGCGACCCGTGGCATTGGCCACAATGACGCGCCCGCCGGGGCGAACCACCTCCACGTGCCGGACCCCGCTTGGAGCGTGGTGGATGATGGCCCCGCTGGGGGTCCGGACCTCACGAATGGCCCCGCTGGCAGTCCGATGGATTTCACCCCCCCCCCTGGTGTGGACTACCTGGCGCTCTGGACCGGGCCGACTTGGGGCGGCAGCATGGTCGCCAGGTCGGGCGCCTGGGGCCAGGGCCCCGTGCGATGGCTCAGGGCGGCCAGCCGGGCCCGGGTACGGCGCAGGTCGGCCACCTGGATGAGAAGTGCCGGAAGGGCCAGTGGGACTGATTGGAGTCGGTGTGAGAACGGGGCGGCCGGCAGGGTTGGGGGTCGCGGGAGCCGCACCTGGTCGACCAGATGGGCTGGGTGTGGCGGGGACGGCTCCGGGATGCCCTAGAGATGTTGGCCCACCCGGAGGGACCTGCGTCGGCGCGGGACCTGGGCGGCCCGGTGCCCCAGCAACCGGTGCTCCTGGGCTGGGATGGACCGGAGCCCCCGTGGTCGGAGGCGTCGAGGGGCGCGGAGCAGCGGGCTGTGGCGTCGGCGCCGGCTGAGGTCTCGGGGCCGGAGCTGTGGCCGGGGGAGCCGAAGGACGCGGAGCGACTGGCTGGGCAGGCGCCTGCTGGGGTTTCGGGGCCGGGGCTGGTTGGGGTTTCGGGGCCGGTGCGGCGTGCGCTGGCTCCTGCTTCTTGCTCTTCTCCTTATCCTTTTCTTTGTCGTCGGCGTGCAGCGCCAGGGCACTGACCGCCAAAAGCGCCATGGCGAGTCGCGCCCCGGCCAACGGCAAGCTGAGATGGGTCATTCGGAGAGACTTGGGAGCTGGCATGGGCGTTTCCTCTCTTGAAGTTGAATCAATGTAAACCGTGACCTGACATGGCCTGGGTCCCGGGCGGCAATCAGGTGACCGGACCGGACCTAGTGGCGGCGGCGCTGCCGCTCCTCACATTCATGGAGCTGGCGTCGCGCCTCTTCGCGTTTCTCCACCATGACCCGCTCGATTCGAGCCAGTTCTTCCTTGGCGCGCTCCAGGTCTTTGCGAAGCTCTTCTTTGAGTGCAGGGCCACCGCGATGCTCACGATAGACACGCTCCAGGAGGTCATGGTCCCTGCGGGCCTCATCGCGTTCCTTCGCAAGATTGTGTTCGATGTGATCAATCCTCCGGTTGTACTCCGACCGGCAGTCCTCGGCCCAGGCTGGGACAGAGAGGGTTGCCCCAAGCAAGCACCCGGCGGAGAACAACACAACGCGAACAGACAAAGTCAACCTCCTGGGGATGTTGGACAAAATGTAGGTTCTGTTTTTTCCACGATCATCTTTAAAAAAAGATGGATGCACATTTTCTTGTTGCGGCATTTTATGTATTTATCAGGCTACCAGATCGCAATATTGGCAGGGCAAGATACGGTTTGCTTCATGGGTCCGCGACGCGTGCGATTGAAGTCGTGGGTGCCTACTCGAATGGGATCCCCTTCCTCTGGATCAGGCAGGAGACACCTGTGTCGCCCCCAGGCTGATGGCAGCCTGCACCAGCACCTGGGTCAAGCGCAGACAGGGAGCTGTGCGCTCGGCTCTCCCCGAGCGCCTTCCCGCTCGCAGGCTCGTGGAGCTGGAGCCTCCCTGCTTCGGCCTCATGCCCCCAGTCCGGCAGCGGGCTTCGCCCGCTGGCCGTCCTCGGCGCTTTAGCGATCCAGCTCACCCGCAATGATGCTGACTCGGCACATCCTGTGCCTCGCCCCTGCGGGGTCATGCGCTTCGCGCACGGTCGGCCTTCCTCCACCTATCGCACGCAGTGCGTGCTCCCGCTCGGCTTCGCCTTGCGGAGCTGGAGCCTCCCTGCTTCGGCCTCATAGCCCCCAAGCCGGCAGCGGGCTGCGCCCGCTCGCCGTCCTCGGCGCTTTAGCGATCCAGCTCGCCCGCAATGATATTCATGGCGCCGAGGACGGCGACGGCGTCGGCGATCAGCCCGCCCTTCACCTGGCTCTCGAAGCTGCTGAAGATGGGGAGGCAGGGGGGACGGACCCGGATGCGGTAGGGGTTCTTGCCGCCATCGCTGACGATGTAGAAGCCCAGTTCGCCGTTGGCGGCTTCGGTGGCGCTGTAGACCTCGCCCACAGGCATCTCCATGCCATGCATCACCAGCTTGAAGTGGTGGATGAGACTCTCCATGCGGGTGTAGACCTTCTCCTTGGGCGGCAGGGCCACCTTGGGGTCGTCGATCATCACGGGACCGGGCTCGAGGCGGTCCAGCACCTGGCGGATGATCCGCAGGCTCTGGCGCATTTCCTCAACGCGGACAATGTAGCGGTCGAACACATCGCCGGTGGTGCCGATGGGGATGTCGAAGTCGTAGGTCTCGTAGCCCATGTAGGGCTGGGCCTTGCGCAGATCCTGGGGGACGCCCGCGGCGCGGAGGCTGGGGCCTGTCCAGCCCCAGTTCACGGCGTCCTCGGCACTGATGGCGCCGATGCCCTTGGTGCGGTCATGCCAGATGGGGTTGTGGGTGAGCAGGCGCTCGAGTTCGTCGATGGCCGCGCTGCAATCCACTAGGAACTGCTCAGTCTTGGGCACGAAGCTTTCGGGCACGTCCCGGTAGAGGCCGCCGATGCGGGTGAAGCTGGTATGGAGGCGCTGACCAGCCGCCAGTTCGAAGAGGTCGTAGGCAGACTCGCGCTGCTTGAAGAGGTAGAGGAAGGCCGTGAAGGCCCCGATGTCCACGGCGTTCACGCCCACGCAGACAATGTGGTCCGCCACGCGGGACAGCTCGGAAAGCAGCACCCGCAGCGCCCGGGCCCGCTCGGGAATCTCGATGCCGAGCAGCTTTTCCACCGCCATGGCGTAGCCCACGTTGTTCATGATGGCGCTGCAGTAGTTCAGGCGGTCCGTGAGGGGGATGAACTGCTGGTAGCTGAGGCTCTCGGCCAGCTTCTCCACGCCGCGGTGGAGGTAGCCCATCTCCGGGGTGGCCTTGGTGATGGTCTCGCCCTCCAGCTCCAGCACGATGCGCAGGGTGCCGTGAGTGGTGGGGTGGGAGGGCCCCATGTTGACGATCATCTTGTCGCCGTCGAGCATCTGGCGGGTCATGGCGATGGATTCCATGGTCATGTCCTAACCCCTCGAGCCATTGTTGTAGGGGGCGGTGCAGCCTTCCATGCAGAAGGCGTCGCCGCCATCCAGCGGGAAGTCCTTCCGCAGGGCATGGCCCGGGAAGTCCTCCCAGGTGAGCAGGCGCCGCAGATCAGGGTGGCCCTCGAAACGGATGCCGAAGAGGTCGAAGACCTCCCGCTCAAACCAGTCCGCCGTCTTGTAGGTGCCGGTAAGGGTGGGCACGGCAACCCCGTCGGCCACGGGGACCTTCACACGCAGGCGCTCCTGGCTGGCCAGGTTGAGCCAGTGGTAGACCACGTCGAATCTATCCGCCCGCTCGGGCCAGTCCACGGCGGTGATGTCCACCAGCAACTGGAAGCCCTCGCGGTACAACAGGTCCACCACGGTGAGGAGGTTCTCCTTGGCGATGACGATGGTCTGGTCGCCCCGGAAGGCGTGGCGATCCGTGATGGCGCCGGGGATTTGTGCGTCGATGTGCTCGATGACCATGGCTGCTCCGCCTAGAAGATCGTGCCGACGCCGTGGTCGGCGGCATCCATCAGCATTTCGCGGATGGTCTGCTGGCTGGTGAGGCCCTTCTGCGCCTGGATGCCCTCCTGGCGGGCCAGGCTGTCATAGAAGCGCTGGATGTGATCCTTGCGCATGGACATGGATTCCTTCTCGATCTTCTCCTGCAGCTTCATGACCCCGTAGATCATGCTCTCAGGCCGGGGTGGGCAGCCGGGCACGTAGACGTCCACGGGGATGATGCGATCCACACCCTGGAGGGTGGCGTAGGTGCGATACATGCCGCCGGAGGAGGCGCAGACCCCCACGGAGATGACCCACTTGGGCTCGGCCATCTGCGCGTAGATCGTGCGCAGCACCGGGGCCATCTTGTTGGTGATGGTGCCCAGGATCAGCATCATGTCGCTCTGCCGGGGGCTGAAGCGCATGGCCTCGGCGCCGAAGCGGCTGAGATCGTATTTCGAGGACATCATGCTCATGAACTCGATGGCGCAGCAGGCCACGCCGAAGGGCATGGGCCAGAGGCTGTTCTTGCGGCCCCAGTTGACCACCGCATCCAGGCGCGTCGTCATCACCGCATCGTTGATGTTCAGTTCGGACATCTCAGCGCTCCCACTCGAAGGCACCCTTGCCCCAGGCGTAGACAAAGCCCACGAGGAGGGTGGCCATGAAGCTCAGCATGGCCCCGAAGGTCCATAGGGCCTGCTTGTAGTTCACCGCCCAGGGGAGCAGGAAGGCCGCTTCCACGTCGAACAGGATGAAGAGCATGGCGGTCAGATAGAATTTCACGGAGTACTTGTGCCGGGCCCCGGTCTGGATGGGCGGCACACCGCACTCGTAGACCCGCAGCTTGGCCGCCTGGGCGTTCTTCGGTTTCCAGATCGTCAGCAGCTTGCCGGACAGGATAAGGATGGCGACAGCCGTCACGGCGGCGACCAGCATGAGGATGAGGACCGACAGGAAGGGCGATGCGGGATTGGCCATGGCGCTCTCGGGCGGAGGATTCCGCGATCCACCAGCTTAGCGCCCTTTGGCGGGACCGCTATCGTGTCAAGATCACAAGGCTTCGGGAGCCCTCCCAGGATAGAATCCCTTTGACCCCTTTTTTCCAGGAAACCCATGAGCGACCTCAAGCTGCGCGTCAAAGAGATGATCATCGAGCGGCTCAAGCTTGAGGGCATGGCCCCCGACGACATCGAGGACGGGGCCCCCCTCTTCGGGGACGGCCTGGGCCTGGATTCCATCGATGCCCTGGAACTGGTCCTGGGCATCGAGCAGGTCTTCGGAGTGAAGATTGAGGACGAGGCCGCGGGCCTCAAGGCCTTCAAGTCAGTCCAGGCCCTGACGGACTTCATCGCCGAGCACGCCAAGGCCTAGGCGCTTCATGACCGATATCCCAGGCCACCTGCCGCACCGCTACCCCTTCCTCCTGGTGGATCGGGTCCTGGAGCGCGAACCCGGGGTGCGGGTACTGGCGGAGAAGTTGGTCACCTTCGGCGAGCCCTACCTCCAGGGTCACTTCGAGGGCCGCCCCCTGGTCCCCGGCGTCCTCCTGCTGGAGATGCTGGCCCAGGCCGGGGGCTTCCTGGAGGCGGAATCCCTGCATGGCGCCGCCATCTTCCTGGCCGGCGTGCAGGACGCCCGCTTCAAGGCTCCAGCCTTCCCGGGGGACCGCCTCCGCCTGGAAGTCAGCGCCGAGGGCAGTTTTGGGGGCCTCATGAAGGTCAAAGGCACCGTGCGCTGCGAGGACCGGGACCTCTGCACCGCCACCCTGCTGGTGAAGCGGCTATGAATCGGCGGGTGGTGGTCACGGGTTTCGGCATGGTCTCCTCCCTGGCTCCGGGCCGGGAGACCACCTGGGCGGCCATGCTGGAGGGCCGGGATGGCCTGGGGCCCCTCACCCGCCTGAACCTGCCCCTGGAACCAGCCCAGATCGCCGGCCAAGTGCCCCTGGCAGCCCTGCGGCACCAGACCCTCTGTGAGCGCATGGCCCTGCTGGCCCTGGAGGAGGCCCTGGACGGCTTCACGCCCCCGGGCGATCCGGGGCGCATCGGCGTCTTCCAGGGCGCGGGCACCAGCGGCCTGCCCGTGGCTGAGGCGTACCTGGAGGAGCGCATGGCCGGAGGCCGAGGCCGGGCCCTGGAGCCTGCCTACCAGACCCCCTGCAATGTGGCGGACGCCCTGGCCCGGCGCCTGGGCGCCTGCGGGCCCCGGGCCACCCTCATGAACGCCTGCTCCTCCAGTCTCCTGGCCCTGGGCCAGGCCTGGGAGCGCATTGTCGCGGGCGAACTGGACGTCGCCGTGGCCGGGGGCGCCGAAAGCCTATGCCGAACCACCTACGGGGGCTTCTCTTGCCTCAAGGCCGTAGATCCCCGGAAGTGCCGCCCCTTCAGCCGGGACCGGGCGGGCCTGAACCTGGGCGAAGGCGCCGTCCAACTCCTGCTGGAGCCCCTGGACCGCGCCCAGGCCCGGGGCGCCACCATCTTCGCGGAGGTCCTGGGTTACGGCGCCAGCATGGACGCCCACCACCCCACGGCCCCCCATCCCGAAGGCGAAGGCGCCGCCAGGGCCCTGGCCATGGCCCTGCGCCAAGGCCGCCTGGACGCGGACCAGGTGGACCTGGTCTCCGCCCACGGCACCGCGACTCCTGCCAATGACGGGGCCGAGTGCCTGGCCATCCGCCGGGCCCTGGGGCCTGCCGCCGACGCCGTCTCCGTCACCAGCACCAAGAGCCAGTTCGGGCACACCTTGGGCGCCGCCGGAGCCTTCGGTGCCGCCGCCGCCATCCTGGCCCTGCGGGACCAGGTGGTCAGCCCCACCCTCCGGCTGGATGACCCCGACCCCCTCTGTGACCTGGACTGCACACCGCTGGTGGCCAAACAGCGGCGCCTCCGCGCGGCCCTGGTGAACGCGTTTGCCTTTGGGGGCAACAACGTGAGCCTCCTGCTGGGCCGTTGGAGTGGCGCATGACTCCACAGCCCACACCCCATGGTCCAACCGACCTCGTCATCTCTGGCCTCGGCCTGGTGCTCCCCTGCGGAGACGGGATCGAGGCGGCCCGCGCCAGCCTGGCTTCCGGGAGGCCCTGCTTCGCGGAGTTGCCCGAGGCCCTGGGCCCAGGGCGGGGTGCCGCCTGCACAGCCTTCAATCCCACGGGCATCATCCCACCCATGCAGCTGCGGCGCCTGGACCGGGCCTGCCGCTATGCCTGGGGCGCCGCCCACCAGGCCTTCCTGGACGCGGGCCTGGAGCCCCGAAGCCTGGGCGACCGCATCGCCGTGGCCGTGGGGACCCAGAGCGGGGGCAGCGAAGCCAGCGAGGCCTTCATGCGCCCCTACCTGCTGCGCGGCCCCGAGGGCGCGTCGCCCCTGATCTTTCCCAACACCGTAGCGAATGCTGCCAGTGGCCACCTGGCCCTGGCCTTCGGACTGAAGGGCCCCAGCGCCACCTTCGTCGACCGGGAGAATGCCACCTTCGGCGCCCTGGAGCAGGCCTGCCGCTGGCTGCGCCTGGGCCTCGTGGACGCGGCCCTGGTGGTGGGCACGGACGGGCTCTTCCCGCTGCTGCTGGACCTCTGCGGCCGGGCAGGTTTCCTGGCCCGGCACGGGGATCCCGTGGTGGGCGCGGGCACCGGCTTCCTGCCCGGCGAGGGAGCGCAGGCCTTCCTGGTGGAAACTCGCGCCTCGGTCGCAGGCCGAGGCATCCGCCCCCGGGCCACCCTGGCGGGACTGGCGTGCCGCTCCGCCGCAGGCGATGGGCGCGAGGACCGGGCCGAGGCCCTGGCAGCCAGTGCGGAGTCTCTGATGGTTACTTCCCCGCAGCGCCGCATCGGCGGCGGCAACGGCCGGCCGAACCTGGATGTTGCCGAAGCCCGCCTGGCCGCCCGGCAGCCCCAGTGGCCCGCCGCCCTGCACCCCAAGCAGCTCTGGGGCGAGTTCGCGGGCTCCGGCGGCCAACTCCTGGCGGCGGCCCTCCTGGAAGCTTCTCCGCAGGTTCTCATCACCGCCCCGGCCAGCGCGGGGACCCAGTTCGCGGCCCTGCTTGAAGAGGTTAGCGGCCGTTACGGAATCATCAGTGATTAGGATCGGTGTTCCGTTACAGCCCCTCATGCCGCTCATGGCTCAAAATGAAATGCCGATTTCGGCACGGCGGCTTAGGCTGGAAGTACGATGAATCAGCGCGACCAGATCAGCATCAGCAGCCAATCCATCCTCTGGGTGGGCGGTGTGGGCGTGGCCCTGCTCACCATGGCCTTCGTGCTGGGCGTGCAGGTGGGTAAGCAGAGCGCGGCCCTGCATCGCCCCTCCCAGCGGGGCACAGAGGAGAACCTCAAGGATCTGCCCGAGCCCCTGGTGGATCAGCTGAAGCTCTTCGAGGGGGAGGGCAGCGACAAGCTCGTGCCCGTCGCCAAGGTTGAGGCGGTCAAACCTGAAGCCGCGGCCCCCAAGCCCGAGGAGAAGCCCGCGGAGAAACCAGCGGAAGCCACCGCTGAGCTTTGGACCCTGCAGCTGGTCGCCACGGCGGACGCCGCCGAGGCCAAGCGCATCGCCGACAAGGCCAAGGCCGAGGGATTCAGCACCGTCACCGTCAAGGAAAAGGGCCAGCTGAAGATCCGCCTCCACAGCGCCGACCGCGCCACCATCGACAAGGCCGCTGAGAAACTCAAGAAGGCCGGCATCAAGCCCTTCCCGATAAAGGTGGAATAGATCAGGGCTTGGGATAGACCCGGATCCCGATCCACTTTTTGAGAATCACCTTGCCCGGCGCAAAGCCGCGGGGCTTGCTGATATCGGCGATGCGGGCCAGGTGGACCTCCACCTTGCCGCCGTCCCGGGCCTTGCTGTGGAAAGCGGCCAGCTCCGCGGCCCGCTCCAGCACCGGGCGGGGCAGCTCGCTCAGCTTGTCCGGGTTGCGGATGACCACGTGGCTGCCGGGCACGCTGGCGACGTGCAGCCAGAAGTCGGTATTGTCGGCCACCTTGAAGGTGAGCTGATCGTTCTCGGCGTCACCCTTGCCGATGAGTACCTCGAAGCCATCCACCATGACACTGCGGAACGCCTGACCCTTGCCGTCCTGGCGCTTGCCCTTCCCCTTCGAGCCTTCGTCCTGCATGCGTTTGGTCCCCTTGGTCCCGGCTCCAGCCTTCCCCTTCGCCTGCCCCTTTGTTTGTCTCGTGAAGGGGGGCGGCAGTGCAAGTCCGCCCTCCTCCTGGCGCCGCGCCCAGGCGGCCCGCTCCCGGGCCAGCTCGGCCTCCAGCTCCGCGACCCTGGCCAGGCCCCGCTCGGCCTTCTTGGCGATCTTGAACCAAACCTGGACGGCCTGCTCAGCGCTGGTGCCGTGGGGCAGTTCCAGGCGGCTGCCATCCAACAGGAGCGCCTCACCCGTGGCCCCCTTGAGGCGGTAGAGTTCGGCCGAAAGTCGGCTGGCCTGGACCTTCAGGGGCAGCTGCTCCAAGTGCCGCGCCCGGTCTCGGGCCAGGGCCTGGCCCAGGCGCTCCAGACGGGCGGACTCGGCCTGGAGCTTCCGCGCCACCGCAGCTAGGGCAGGCCCCAGCACGAGGGCTTCAGCCCGGGCCTCGGACCAGGCCCGGTGCCGGGCCAGCAGGTCGCCCTCGCCTTCCAGCACATCGGGTTCCAGGCCAGCCAGGGCCCGGTCCAGACCCTCACCCCAGCGCTCCCGCCAGCGGCGCAGGGGGGGTGGATCCTCGAAGGGCTCGGGCTGGGTCGCAGGAAAGGGCACGCCCAGGCCCAGCCGGGGCAGCTGCACGTCCTGGCCGTCCACGCGGATGCCCGCCCGGCCCGGAATGGCCTGGAAGCTGAGGCGCAGGGTCTCCAGGCGCCCCGTGATGGCCCTGCGCTGGAGTACCAGCCCCAGCCAGCGCTCCCTGGGATCCCCTTCCACCGCGCGCAGCCGGGCCCCCTGGAGCCAGGGCCCCCAGAGCTTGGCGCTGTCCTTGGGGGCCTCTCCCTGCAGGCGTACCCAGGCAGGATGATCCAGGCCCAACAGCCAGAGCTCGGGCCTGGGCTGCAGGAGCAGAACCCAGCCCAGGGCCTCCCGGCGCCCGGCCCACTTGAGGCCGAGGGCCCGACCTGAAGCCCAGGCAGCATCCACCGGGACCTCGCCGCGCTGAGTCAGCCAGGCGCGACTCAGCGCGAGCAGTAGCGGACCGTCCATGGCTATCCAAGCTCCTGGTTCAAGGGTGCATCCCTTGTCTTTTTCCGTGTCCCGGCCCCATGATGGAAGTACCTCCGGGTTTCAGCTTCCCATGCTCCCGGAATCTCGACGCAGGGTTCTGGACTCATGCCCGGGCCAGATCGATTCGATAAGCGACCTCTATGACAATTCCTGTACCGAAGAATGCTCAGCAGCTTCTGGTCCTCTTGGTGGATGACAACCCCATCCAGCTGAGCTTGCTGCGACATCTCTTCCAGCGTCACGGTCACCTCACCATTGAGGCCCGCAATGGCGCCGAGGCCCTCATCGTCCTGGCCACAGAGTTCCCGGACGTGGTGGTCAGCGATTGCGTCATGCCCTTGCTGGACGGCTATCAGTTCTGCCGCCTCGTAAAAGATGACCGCGCCACACGCCACCTGCCGGTCCTGCTGCTGACCGCCCAGGGGGCTGGTCTGGCCCGGTTCTGGGCCAAGACCTGCGGTGCAGACCGCTTCCTCGTCAAGGGACGCGACCTGGACCACGTGGTCGAGGTCGCCGCAGCACTGGCCGCTCAGTCCGACAAGCCCCGGGCCGCCCACGCGGTGCCCAAGCTGGCCCAGGACAACTTCGGCGTGGAGGCCATCCAGCACCGCCTGGCCTCGGCCCTGGAGCAGCGCCTGCTGGAGACCGCCCTGCGTGACTCCATCGCCCGGCTCTACACCGCTGAACACGACACCGCCCGCCTCATCCAGGGCTTCGTTGAGATCCTGCAGGAACTGGTGCTGCCTGGCGCCCTGATGGTGAACTACCTGGGCGAGGACGGCGTCTGGTGCCGGGGCGTCCATGGTTCTTCGGTCTCCGAGGAAGATCGGCTGGACTTGGAAAAGGCGCTGCAGGAGCAGAGCTGTTTCCACCTCTCCGCCGGCTGCCAGTGGCACCCCGCCTCGGATGACGATGAACGCCGCCGCAGCCTGCGGGATCCGACCCTCCGCATCTACCAGGCCACCACACCGGGCTACCCCGTGCTGGGGGCCCTGGGCTTCATCACCGAGCGCCGCTCTGCGGATGAGTTCGAGCGACTCTTTGAGATCGCCGCCGAAGAGCTGGGGCGCCTGCTCAGCCTCGAGGACTCACGCCTGCGCCTCTACCATCAGGCCATCCGGGATCCCCTCACGGGCCTCTTCAATCGCAAGCACATCCTCGACATGCTCGCCATGGAGCTGGACCAGTGCGGGCGCTTCAAGCAGGGGCTGGCCATCATGCTGGTGGACCTGGACCACTTCAAGGCCGTGAATGACCGCTATGGCCATCCCGTGGGCGATCAGGTGCTCAGCGTCATGGCCCAGCGCATGTCCTTCGGGCTGCGCAAGGTGGACCAGCTGGGCCGTATCGGCGGCGAGGAATTCCTCATCTACTGCCCCCAGACCGATATGGAAGGAGCCCGCGCCATGGCCGAACGCCTGCGCGAGGATGTCATCCTGGACTCCGTCCCAGGCCTGCCCGCTGGGGACCGCGTGACCCTCAGCATCGGCCTCGCCTCCTGGAGCGGCCCCGAAGACAGCATCGAGCAGCTCATGTCCCGCTCGGACAAGGCTCTCTATCTCGCCAAGGCCCAGGGTCGCAACCGCGTCGTGGGGTAAATCTAGTCCGGGGGTTCCGCGCTGCGCGCACACCCCCGGGCCCCCGCGCCCACTCGCAGCAAAGCTGCTCGCGGGCTTGCCTCTAGTCCGGGGGTTCCCCTAGCGGCGCATGCGCCGCCAGGACCTCGGGGCGCGCTGCGAGCCTCCAGCTGACGCAACGCTAGGCGTTGCTCCCAGGCGCCCACTCGCGGCAAAGCCGCGCACGGGTTTGACGGGCACCCCATCTCACTGCACTGCTTGACAGGGCCGGGCAAGGTCCGCATGATTCCATACGCTTCCGTATGGAGTTGCCATGGAATCCCAAGAACCTCAGGATCTGGCCGAGCGCGTCACCCGCCTGGAAGCCCAGGTAGCCTGGCTCCTCCAGCAGGGTGCGGGCCAGCGCCCTGCCGCGACCCCGCCCCGCCTGCCGCCACCCATCCCGAAGCCCGCGGCGCCAGGCCGGGAGATCTCCCCCGTGGTCTGGATCGCGGGCATCGCTGCTTCCATCTTCCTCATCGGCGCCATCTTCTTCTTCCACTGGGCGGTTCAGCAAGGCTGGGTGGGGCCGGAACTGCGCTTTGTCCTGGGCCTGCTGGCGGGCGGTGGCATCGCGGCCTTCGCGGCCCGCCTGATGCTGCGCGGCACACCCAGGCTGGGCGTGGCTCTGCTCCTGGCGGGTCTGGGAACCCTGCAGTTCGCCTTCCGGGCCGGGGCCATGAGCTACCACTTTTTCCCTGCCGTCCTGGGCCTCGCGGCGACGGCTCTCCTGACGCTCGTAGCTGGGGCCCTGGCCGCCCGGGTCAGGAGCGGCGCCGCACTCACGGTGGCCCTCGTCTCGGGCCTGGTGGCGCCCTTGGTCTTCAGCCAGGGCGGCCACCACGAAGTGGCCCTGGCCCTCTACCTGGCGGTGCTCATGACCGCCGCCCTGGCCGTGCCCTACCTGGCCCGCAGCGGCGGGGCCTGGCATGGGGCCCGCTGGACCGCCCTGCTGGGCGTGTGGCTGTGGCTCCTGGCCGCCTGCCTCGAATCGACCCGCGCGGATCTGCCCACCCTGGGCGGCCTGCTGCTCCTTCACCTGCTGTTGGCGGGCCTCTGGGCCTGGCTGCCCCACACCGAAGAAAAGCCCGGTACACCCACGGCCCTCTGGCTGGTGGCCTCGGTGCTGACCACCGCCTACGGCTGGCTGCTCTGGAAGCGGGGCGACCTCAGCGTGGAGACCTTTGCCCTGCCGGTGCTGGCCCTGGCGGCCCTGAACCTGGTCTTGGTGAAGCCCCTGCGGGACCGCCTGGGCGACCGCCGCGCGGACTGGGGCCTGCTGGCCCTGGCGGCGGGCCACCTGAGCCTGGCCGTGCCCGTGGCCTTGGCCTGGCGCTGGGTGGGACCCGTGTGGGGCATCTTCGCCCTCAGCCTGGCCTGGGCCGCGGATCGCGCCCGGACAGCGGAGCACACGGAGGAGGCCACTTCGCTGCGCTGGCTGGGCGCCGCCCTGGCCCTCCTGACCAGCCTGCGTTGGGCCTTCCACCATGTCGATGGCCTGATCGGCAGCTCTTACAGCGGCGCCCTGCCCTTCTTCAACAGCTCCTTCGCCGAGGGGGCCCTGGTCTCTCTGGCCTGGTTCCTTCTGCTCCGGGGCGGTGGTCCCTTGCGGGGGATCTCCTTCCTGGCGCTGGAGCTCACCGCGAACCTCACCCTGGCCCTGGAGGCGGCCCACCTGGTGCAACGACTCCAGGTCCCCGCAGGCCACTCCTACGGCTTCTCCCGGGGCGCTTCGGTGACCATCACCCTGGTGCTGGCACTCTCGGGCGCCTGGCAGTGGATGCGCAGCCTCAGACTGCGGGACGAGACGCGGAAGGCATGGATGATCGCCGGCTACGCCTGGATGGGCCTGGCCAGCTTCAAGCTCATCGCCGCAGACCTGGACGGTGCGGACACGCCCCTGCGGGCCCTGGCCTTCCTGGGCGTGGGCGGCATCGGCATGGCCGCGGCCATCCTCGCCAACCGACGGCGGACTCAGGAGCCGTCATGAAGGCCGCCCTGCCCTTGCTCCTCCTCCTGAGCCTGGCCTGCACCCGGGAGGATCGCTCCACCCTGCAGCGTCGCCCCATCAGCCCCAGCCCCACCAGTGGCTGGGCCCGCCTGCCCCTGGATGCCGCCGCCCAACGGCAGCTGGAGGGAGCCTGGATCAGCGACGGGAGCGGTCGCAGCGTGCCCTTCTCCCTGGTACGCGAAGGTCTCTGGGACACGCGCTCTCTGCCCCTGGAACATCTGCTCACGGGCAGGGACGCCCTGGGCCATCCCACCGTGGAGTTCAGCCTCCGCCTGCCCGAGGGCTGGCAGGTGGGCGAGCGGGAGGCCCTGGCCCTGGACTTGGATCTGGAAGGCGAAGCGCCTTGGGTTGTCCAGGTCCGTGCCGATCGCCAACGCCCGGGTGGGGCCTTCGTGGCCCTGGATCCGCCCGCCCCCTTCCACCTCTACAACCTGGGCAGCGCCGGCTCCCGCAGCACCCTGCAGCTGCCCTGGGACGGGGACCGCTACCGCCTCAGCCTGGTGGCCACCCAAGGCACGGCGCCGCGCATCCGGGGACTGCGGGTGCAGGCGGAGACCCGGCCCGAGGCCTTGGAAGCCGAGCTGGCCCTGGACACGGTACTCGCGCCTGAGCCCGGCCAGCCCCAGACCTGGCGCCTGAGCCTGCCGGAAACCCAGCGGATCGTGGGCCTGGACCTGGAACTGACGCCCCCTGCCGCGCCAATCCAACCGGAGATCCAGGCAGGAGATGGCCCCGAGTCGGGCCGTGTCTGGCCCTCTGCGGACTTGGTGTGGAACCTCCCGGCCCTGGGCAGCCGCGCCTCGCGCATCGCCCTCCAGCCCCTCCTGGCCCGGAGCCTCAAGATCCACCTGCCCCCGGGGGCCACGCCTCAGTCGGCCCGCATCCTGGTGCGGCGCCAGACCCTTCTCATCCCCATAGAAGCGGGCCAGGTCTATGTCCTGCACCTCGGTGGTGAACCCAAGCTCGCACCGGGCAACCTGGGCGCCCTGCCCTCCCTCAGCAGCCTGGTTCGCAGCGCTCCCCTGAGCCTGGGGCCTGCGGAGCCTGATCCGCAGGGTCTGCTCCGCCCGTTGCGCGCCGATGAGCGGGCGCGGCCCTGGATGCCCTGGGTCGCGGGGCTGGCAGTGCTGGCGCTGGGAGCCGTGGCCTGGAAGCTCTTCCAGCAGCCAGCGGACCCCGCGACCTGAGCTCCGCCGAAGCCTGCCGGAGTTGCTCTGGCAGGCTGCAGCGACACTTCCCGGGCAACTGGGACTACCGCTTCGCCTTCAGCGCCATCATGCTCAGTCTCATGCTGCTCATGGATTTCCTCTTCGCCCGACTCTTGGGGCGTCCGGCCCGCCCAGGCTCTGGCGCCTCGGCCATGAACCCTTCTCACCGTACAGCGCCACTCTGCCTAATTCTCCTGGCCCTGCTGGGCCTGGCCTGCCGCTCGCCCCTGGCAGACCTGCCCCTGGATCGAAGTCGCCCGGCCCTCCAGCTGGCGGTGCAGATGGAGGACCACAGCCACAGGCTGAGCCAGCTCTGGTCTGGCTCAGAGGCGAATTCTCCGGAGGCGCGCAGCCAGGCCCTGGAACGCCACCGCGCCACATTCGAGGCGGACCTGCGCCGGGAGGCTGCAGCTCGGGGCTTGGCCCTGGATCCCGCAGTCGGGCTGAGCCTCGACCTGAAGGTCAGCAGCCTCGGCGAGGTGCGGGCCAAATACATCGCCCTGGGCATCCTCAGCGGCGTGGCCTGGGGTGTGGGCACGGGCCTGATTGCACACAACCCGCGGTTGGCCCTGGGCCTGGGCGCCTACGAACTCGTGGAGGAGAGCGCCTTCTGGATCGGCGGTTCCCTGCTCATGGGCCGCTGGTCCTCCCCGGCCGTGGTAGAGGCGCAGCTGCGCCGCCGCGGTGTGGAGAAACCCCTCTGGGAGGAGACCTACTACGTGCTCTGGGCCAGACAGGAACTGGCTGAGTACCCCAAGTCCGATCAGGAGCGTCGAGAAGTGCAGCTCCAGGCCAGCCTGCACAAGGTCCGGAAGGAACTGTTCAAGGACTTGGAGGCCATGCCGGAGTTCCCGCGGGGACACGTGCTCAGCAGGGAACAGCGGGCTCCAGCAGCCGCGCAATGACATCCGCGGCGCTGTAGGACTCGGCGCCGGGCCGCAGGAACCGGGCGATATCGGCCACGTCATCGCCGGAGGTGACCAGGGTCTTTTCCGCGATCCCCTTGCGGATCTGCGGCATGCCCACGTCCGCCATGAGGGCGTTGCACAGGCACTTCCGTCCCAGGGCGCCTTCCTCCAGCCCGCCCTTGGCCACGAAGTGGTGGATGGGCTCGGAGGCGCAGCGGTAGCCGATGCTGCCATCCTCCTTGCGATAAGGCTCCCGCAGGTAGCCCAGGTCGCAGATGCGGGTGCGGGCGAGGTATTCCGCCTCGCTGGACAGGGTGCCCTCGAGCTGCACGACCTTGAAGGGAAAGCCCGTGGGCGAAGCCACGGGATCCGTGAACACCCGCGCCCCACCAGCAGCCGCGAGCCGCAGGACCCGCGCCCGGGTGCTGGGCTCCAGTCCTGATTCATTGCAGTAGGCGAAGGCGGTGCCCACCTGGATGCCCGCGGCGCCCAGCTCCAGGGCCTCGCGCAGGCCCTCGGCCGTGCCCCGGCTTCCGGCCAACCAGAAGGGCAGCCCCAGCTCCCGCAGCTTGGCCAGGTCCACCATGTCGCGCGCCCCGTAGACGGGCATGCCTTCTGCGGAGAGAGGAGGGTTGCCGCGCGGCGGGGCATTGTGACCGCCGGCGGTGGGGGCCTCCACGATGAAGCCATCGATGCGCCCGTTCGCCTTGCGGCTGAGGGTGTGCGCCAGGGAGTTGGAGGAGATGATCGGCAGGAAGGCGGGCCGCTGCAGCTCGGGGGTGGCCCCTTCATTCCAGTCCGCCGGGTCGAAGCGCATTTGCGTGTCCTCGCCCGGGACGGAGCCCGTCACGGTCAGCGGGTACTCCGCCGCCGCCTGGCGTGCGAAGGCATCAAGCACACCAGGGATCCGGATGGGAATCCCTGCGCCCATGATGACCACCGCCACCCCCGCGAGCATGGCGCCGTAGATCGAGGGCAGGATGGGCAGCTGGATCTTCTCGAGGTAGTTGATGCCAACCGGCCCCCCGTGCCCTTCACGGGCCTGGAAGACCTCCACGAAGTTGCCGGCGATGCAGAGCTCCATCAGCTCCCGGGCCGACCCAGTCCTGGAGTACATCGGCAGGGCCTTGTAGGGTGCATCGGCAGGCCGACCGCCCTCCACAAAATGGCGTTCAAGCACACGCTGGGCCATGGCCGGGAACGGGAAGTGGCTCAGCGCCCGCCGCATGTGGCCCCCCTCGTCACCGTCCTGAAGGCGGCGCGACAGCATCACATCCAGCACCGTGCCTGAGACCACCCCGAGCTGGCCGAGGCGCGACACCGCATTCGCGAGGGTCCAGTTCGAGATCCCCACACCCATACCACCTTGAATGATCATCGGAAGCGTCAAGGTCGACCTTTCCCGGCCAGCAGATGGGCCTTCATAAGCATAGATTGGGACGCCGTGGCCAGCCGCAGGATTCGTTCCATGAGCGGGTGCCCCTCAGCCTTCGGCCACGACGGCCTTGGGCCTCAGCTGCACCAGGGCCACCGCCGCCAGGATGATCACCATGCCCAGGAAGCCGCGGGGACCAAAGGGCTCGTGCAGCACGAGGCCCCCCAGGAGCACCGCCACCAGGGGGTTCAGGTAGGCATAGGTGCCCATCTTGGCGGGCGGCCAGGCCTTGGCCAGGTAGATGTAGGCGGAGAAGGCCAGCAGGGAGCCGAAGAGGGCCAGGTAGGCCACAGCGAAGAGCGCCCTATGGGTGACGGGGCCGCGCAGGTAACCCCCCGAGAGGGGCGCCACCACCAGGCCCATGAGGGCCGCCATGCTCATCTGGATGCCCACGTTGGTCATGAGGCCGCCGCCATGGACATGTTGCTTGCCGTGCAGGGTGCCCCAGGACCAGAGCAGGGGTGCCAGCATCATGGCCGCCAGACCGCCCCCATGCAGCCGCAGCCCCTGGGTGGGCCAGACCAGCACGGCCACACCCGCCAGGCCTAGCACCAGCCCCGCCCAGCCCTTGGGGCCCAGGGGCTCCTTGGCCATGGTGAAGACCGCCAGCCAGAGTGGCACCAGGCCGCCCAGCACCGCCGCCAGCCCCGAGGAGACATGCAGTTCCGCGTAGGAGACCAGGGCATTGGCGCCGCCCAGCAGAAGTGCCCCCACAATCAGCAGGTGTGGGACTTCCCGGGCAGCGGGCCAAGCTTCCCGGCGCACACGGCCCAATCCCAGGGCCAGGACCGCCGAGAGAGAGAAGCGCAGGGCCACCATGCCGTAAGGGGTGAAGGACTCCAGGCCCAGGGCGATGGCGAAGTAGGTGGAACCCCAGACAACGGCAACGGTTAGGTAGGCGAGCCACCCCAGCATCAGCTGCGGACCTGCATCACTTCTTGGGCTTCTTGGCGGAACCGTCAATGGGGAAGGGGCTGGGACCGGCCTTCTCCCAGTGGGTCTCCAGCACCACCGTCGTGCGCGTGGTCACCATGGGACCCAGCACCCGGATGCGGCGCAGCCGCTCGGCGATGCCCGCGGGAGTGTCCGCCACGATCTTCAGCAGCAGGGCGTCCTCGCCAGCGATGGTGTGGGCCTCCAGGATGTCGGGCTCGTCTTCCAGGGCCTTGATGAAGCGCTGCTCGATGGCCTCGTTGTTGTCCTTGTACCGCACGGCCACGAAGGCCACCGTGGGCTTGTTCACCGCCGCCGGGCTGACGCGAGCGGCGTAGCCATTGAGGATGCCGTCGGCCTCCAGGCGCTTCACGCGGTCGATGATGGTGGGCCGGCTCACGCCCAGGCGCTCCGCCAGCTCCGCATGGCTCATGCGGCCGTCCGCCTGCAGCATCGCCACCAGGCGGCGGTTGAGGTCATCCTCCATCAGCAGCTTCGCCATTGCAGGCTCCAGGCAAAAAGGGTTGAGTGGTCCTTGAACAGTATGCCAGTGGTTTCATCTCATGTAATGACAACCCGTCAACGCTGTCCGGGGACGTCAAGCCGCTGTTAAAAAAATCTGTTTCATTCTGAGGCACCGGCAACCTAAGGGGCTGTAACGGAATGGCAATACATTGCTCTGATTATTCCGTAACAGCCCCTAAACTGAGGCCCCGAGGCGCCCATGAACTTCACCCGACCCTTCACCGACCAGAGCTTTTTCCTCATCGCGGGGCCCTGTGTCATCGAGAGCCGGGAACACACCCACCTCATGGCCTCCAGCCTGCGGGATCTGGCCGAAGACCGGGGCATACCCTTCATCTTCAAGGCCAGCTTCGACAAGGCCAACCGCACTTCCGCCGAGGCGCACCGCGGCCCCGGCATGGCTGAGGGCCTCGACATCCTCGCGGAGGTCCGCAGCCGCTATGGCGTACCGGTGCTCACGGATGTCCACGAGAGCGCCCAGTGCGAGGCCGTGGCGCGCGCTGTGGACGTGCTGCAGATTCCCGCCTTTCTCTGCCGCCAGACCGACCTCCTCCTGGCCGCCGCGGCCACGGGCCGCACCGTGAACCTGAAGAAGGGTCAGTTCCTGGCGCCCTGGGATCTGAAGCATGGCGTGGACAAGCTCAAGTCCGTGCCCGGCCACGGCCCCGTGTGGGTGACCGAGCGGGGCTCCAGTTTCGGCTACGGCAACCTGGTGGTGGACTTCCAGAGCTTCCCCCACCTGCGCAAGACCGGCTGCCCGATCATCTTTGACGCCACCCACAGCGTGCAGAAGCCTGGCGCCCTGGGCAATGCCACCGGCGGCGCCCGGGAGATGATCCCCACCCTGGCACGGGCGGCGGCCACTGCCGTGGACGGCTTCTTCTTCGAGGTCCACGACTGCCCCGCCAAGGCCCACAGCGACGGCCCCAATGCCATGCCCCTGGACCAGTTCGGCGCGCTGCTGGACCAACTGCTGGTGCTCTGGCGCGCGGGCCGCGCCGCGGCCCTGCAGGATCCCGCAGCCCGGTGATGGCCGAGGCCCTGAAGGCAGGTCGCGACCTGGCCCTGAGGCCCCTGAAGCTGCGGGATGCCCGGGCCCTTTTCGCCTTGGTGGAATCCAACCGCGAGCGCCTGCGCACCTGGCTGCCCTGGCCCGACGCCAACCGCAGCGTCCAGGACTCGCGGGCCTACATTTTGCGCATGCGCGCCCTGGCCAAAGCAGGCCGGGGCCTCTCCTTCGGGCTCTGGTGGAAAGAGGAGCTGGTTGGCGTGGCGGGCTTTGTGTGGCTCGATGCCCTCAACGCCAGCGCCGGCATCGGCTACTGGCTGGCCCAGGAGGCCGAGGGCCACGGCCTCATGACCCGGGCCGTAGCGGCCCTGCTGCGCCACGGCTTCCGCAGCCTGGGCCTCAACCGTATCGAGATTCGCGCCGGTGTGCGCAACCACCGCAGCCGCGCCATCCCCAAGCGCCTGGGCTTCCGCCACGAGGGCACCTTGCGTCAGGCCGAGCGCCTGGCGGGCCGCACCGTGGACCACGCCGTCTATGGACTGCTGGCCGTAGAGTGGCGACGGCGCTAAACCGGTCCACCCCTGCCCGGTAAACCGGCCATGCGACCTGTCAAACCCCTCCTCCTGTTCCCCACCTTACTCCTGGTCACGCTGCCCCTCGCGGCCCAGCACGCCATGGTCTCGCTCATCCGACAACCCCGGGCCACGGCGGCGGAGTTCACCGTGCCCATCACGGAGATCCAACTGAAGGACCAGGGGGACCTGAGCCGCCTCCACCTGGGTATCGGCCTGGGGGCCCGGCACTGGGATGACGGGGACAATGCCCTGCGCTTCGTGGCCGACGCCAACGCCACGGTGAAGGAGTTCTTTGTGGGCTTCGGCGCCGTGGCCGAAGTGCCCCCCGGCGAGGGTGCCTTCCTGGGCCCCCGCCTCCGCGTGGGCTGGGCCTTCCACCCCAGCTGGGCCCTCAGCTTGGAGGGCGAGCACCTGGAGCGCCCCTTCGCCCCGGGCCTCAGCGTCCGCCGTAGGAGCAGCCTGGGCCTGACCCTCACCTGCAGCTTCTGATCTACTCCACGCCCGCCGCATAGGTCAGGTTCAGCAGCGCCATGGCCCGCGTGACCTTGCCCACACTGTTCTTGGTGGTGTCCGTGTACGGGATGCCGCGGCGAGTCAGGACCTCGTAGTCGAAGTTGCCTTCGCCGCTGAGGTCGAAGCAGAGGGCCCCGTCCTTGATCCAGTCCGTGTTGATCTGGTAGCCCGCCGCAGGCACGGCGCTGACGATGACATCTGCCATCCGGATGAAGCCCTCCAGGTGCTCCTTGTTGGTGGCCGCATGGCAGAGGATGGGCGTGGCCTTGAGGTTGGCCACCATGGCCGTGAGGGGGCGGCCGATGCGCAGGCTGTCGTTGATCACCAACACGGTCTTGCCCGTGAGCCAGTTCTCGCCGAAGCCCCGCTTGAGGGTCTTCACGATGGCCCGGGCGGTGCACGGCGTCATGCAGCGGTTCTGGCTGCCATCCTCCAGGCGCTTCCGGTACTTGTTCAGGTAGCCGATGTTGATGGCGTGCAGGCCCTCGATGTCCTTGCCCGGGTCCACCAGATCCATGACCTCGTCGTCCTTGATCTCGGCGTAACGCAGCGGGTAGAAGATGAAGACGCCATGGGTCTTCTCATCCTGGTTGAGCCGGGCCACCAGCTTCACCAGCTGCATGCCGTTCTCCACCCGCAGCTCGGCGGCATTGATGCCCAGATCCTCGCAGTCCTTCATGAGCCAGTGCTGGTAGGTGACGCTGCCCGCGTCCTGGCTGCCTAGGATCACGCCCAGGCCAGGCGAGAAGCCCAACTTCTTCACGTTGGCCTTCACCAGCTCCAGGTAGTGCCGGGCCGTTTCCTGGCAGTCGAGCCTTCCCGTGAGCGTCATGGGCATGGAGCACCTCGGATGCAGTTTAGCGAATCTGTCTCTGATATCGGCAGGAAGGCCTCCTATCCTGATTTCATGCGAGCACCGAAGTCCAATTCCACCGAGCTGCAGCGCCGCCTCCGCACCGCCTACCCGGACGGCCGCTGCGCTCTGGACCACCAGGATCCCTTCCAGCTGGTGGTGGCCACCATCCTCAGCGCCCAGTGCACGGACGCCCGGGTGAACCTCACCACCCCGGCCCTCTTTGCCCGCTTCCCGGACGCGGCCAGCCTGGCGGCGGCCCCGCTGGAGGCGCTGGAGGCGCTCATCAAGTCCACGGGCTTCTTCCACAACAAGGCCCGCAACCTCATCGGCCTAGGCCAGGCCCTGATGGCTCGATACGAGGGTGTGGTGCCCAATGACCTGGCCTCGCTCACGGCCCTTCCCGGTGTGGGCCAGAAGACCGCCAACGTGGTGCTGTCGAATGCCTTCGGCGTGCCCGCCCTGCCCGTGGACACCCACATCTTCCGCGTGGCCAAGCGCCTGGGCCTCTCCAAGGCGACGACGCCCGAAAAGGTGGAGGCGGATCTCTGCCGCCTCTTCCCCCGCGACGAATGGATCGACCTGCACCACCAGCTCATCTTCCACGGCCGCCGCACCTGCGATGCCCGCCGCCCGGACTGCCAGGGCTGTCCCCTGCTGGACCTATGCCCCACGGGCCAGGGCCGGATCAAGGATCCCCACTCCGGCACCAAGTTCGCCGCTCCGCCCTCGGGTAGGCACCTCACTCATGACCCCCGCCCCACCTCCCACAGCCCCCAGCCCATCAAGCCCCTGCGCATCATCAGCCTCGTCCCCTCGGTCACGGAGCTGCTCGTGCAGTGGGGCCTGGCGGCGCAGCTGGCAGGGCGCTCCCGCTACTGCATCGAGCCCCGCTGGATCCGCAACACCGTCCCCGAAGTGGGCGGCACCAAGGATCCAAACATGGAGCGCATCCGGGCCCTGGCGCCGGACCTCGTGATCCTCGAAAAGGACGAGAACCCCAAGGCCGTGGTCGAGTCCCTGGACGCCCTGGGCATCCCCTGGCTGGCCCTCGAGATCCGCACCCTCAAGGACTGCGTGGCCGCCCTGCGCCTGCTGGGCGGGCGCCTGGGCGTGGCCGAGGTGGCCGAGGCCCGGGCCCAGGCCCTGGAAGCGCTGCTGAAGGGCAGGAAGCGCAAGGGACCACGCACGTTGGCGCTCATCTGGCGAGACCCCTGGATGAGCTCCGGCCCGGATACCTACATCGGTGATCTGCTGCGCCAGGGCGGCCTGACGCCCGTGGGCCCCGATCGCTATCCCAGCTTCACCGACACCGAACTGGAGGCCCTGGCCCCCGAGCTGATCCTCCTGCCCACGGAGCCCTACCGCTTCAACAAGCGGCACCAGGCGGAACTGCAGAAGCGCTTCCCGAAGGCCGACGTGCGCCTCGTGGACGGCCAGGCCCTCACCTGGTACCTCAGCCGAACAGAGGCCGGCCTGGAGCTGGTGAGAGCCCTGCGTTCCTAGTTGATCCGCCGCTCGCGACCTTCCCACTCCTTGGCGCGCAGCAGGAACTTCTGGATCTTGCCGGTGGAGGTCTTGGGCAGGCCACCGAACTCGATCTGGCGGGGCACCTTGAAGTTGGCCAGCTTGGTGCGGCAGTGGGCCACCAGCTCTTCGACCGTCAACTCCACGCCGGGCTTCAGGGTCACGAAGGCCTTGGGCACCTCGCCCCACTTCTCATCAGGCACGGCGATGACGGCACACTCCAGCACGGCCGGGTGGGAGACCACGGCCTGCTCCACCTCGATGGTGGAGATGTTCTCGCCGCCGGAGATGATGATGTCCTTCTTGCGGTCCCGCAGCTCGATGGAGCCGTCCGGGTGCATGACGCCCAGGTCGCCGGAGTGGAACCAGCCCCCGTGGAAAGCCCGCGTGGTGGCCTCCTCGTCCTCGAAGTAGCCGGTCATGACCACGTTGCCACGCATGACCACTTCGCCCATGGTGGCGCTGTCCCGGGGCACGTCGTTCATGTCCAGGTCCACGATGCGGACCTCGCCCGCGCAGACGTTGGGCATGCCCTGGCGAGCGCGCAGGTTGGCCTGCTCCTGGGGCGGCAGCTGGTCCTGGCCCGGCTTCGCCACGTTGATGGCGAAGGGACCGTAGACTTCAGTCAGGCCGTAGACGTGCTCCAGCTGGAAGTTCAGCTCGGTCATGCGGGCGATGAGGGTGGGCGAGGGCGGGGCGCCCGCCGCGAAGAGCCGCACGGGGGAAGCCAGGCGGTGGGCCGCCGGGTCGGTCACCAGCATGGTGCAGACCGTGGGGGCCGCGCAGAAGTGGGTCACCCCCTCGTCGAAGAGCTGCCAGGTGGGACCGGGTTCGATGCGGGGGATGCAGACGCTCTCGGCCCCCACGGCGGCCACAGCCCAGGGGAAGCACCAGCCGTTGCAGTGGAACATGGGCAGGGTCCAGAGCAGGCGCGACTCCCGCACCAGCTTGTGGTCGATGACCATGGCCAGAGCGTTCAGGTAGGCACCGCGGTGGTGGTAGACCACGCCCTTGGGGCGGCCCGTAGTGCCCGAGGTGTAGTTGATGGTGATGGGCTCGTCCTCGCTCTCCAGCCAGAGCTCGATGGGCTCTTCGGAGCCTTTGGCCAGCAGGGCCTCGAAGTCCGGTCCCAGCACGATGCGCTGGATGGTGGCGGGCACCTCCGCCAGCGTGGGCAGCAGCTCCGGCGACACGAAGACCCGGGTGGCGCCGCTGTGCTGGACGATGTAGGCGACTTCCTCAGCGTTGAGGCGCGTGTTGATGGCCACCAATACGCCGCCCGCCTGGGGCACGCCGAAGTGGGCGGTCAGCAATGGCTCGGAGTTGAAGGCCAGGAAGGCCACCCGCTCCCCCTTCTTCAGGCCGTCCCGGCGCAGGGCCGAGGCCAGGCGCCGGGCCCGGGCCCGCAGTTCCCGCCAGGTGTAGGTGTTCGGACCATCCGTGGCGGCCTTCACATCCGCGTAGATATCGCCAGCCCGCTCCAGCAGGTGGATGGGGCTCAGTTCCTGGCGGGAGACGCGGGGTGCGGGCGCAGGGGTGGACTTTGGGCTGGTCGGGGCATGGGTGGCGCGCATGGAACTCCTCCTCCGAATTGGGGTGGGATGGCAGGGTGTTCGGGCCGGGGGTTGTGCCTCAAACAATGCCACAACCCGGGGGTTCTGTTGCGTCCCATGCCGGGCCCTCCGTCCATTCGTGACCTGGGACAAAGACGGGCTCCAGGTAGGCCTCAGCACCCGATGTATCATGGAAGGTTCGAAGCACCCCGTCGGAGGATCCATGTCCCTGCCCCTCATCTGCCTGCTGACGGCCCTGCCCGCCCTCCAGGCCCCGGCGCCCACCACCGAGTCCATGGCCATCCTCGAAGCGGCCCGACTCAAGGCCCAGGACGTCACCAAGGATGTGGCCGCCTGGAAGAAGGCCGGCAAGAACACCCGCGACTTCAAGGGCGACTGCGGCCGGGAGCTGGCGGAGCTGGATGCCCACCTCCACACCGAGAAACGCCTGGAGATCCGCCACGCCCTCCTGGTCAGCAAGCTCTTCCACCTGGACCTGGCCCGCACCGTGGCTCCCCCGGCCCTGCTGGACCAGGTGCGGAAGGAAGTGCCCCCCACCAGTTCCGCCTGGGGCCTGGATCCCAGCCTCATTCTCGAACTGGGCGACGAGAAGCAGCCAGGCTGGGGCCCCTATGTGACCGAGGCCCGGGCCAAGCACCCGGACCCGGGTGTGCGGGCCCTGCTGCTCTTCGAGTACTTCTGGGACCGCCTGGATGCCCATGACGAGGCGGCCTGGAAGCCGGTCTATGACACGCTCCAGTCCCAGTTCGCCGAGACCCGCCAGGCCCAGAAGGCCAAGGAGCTCTTCCAGGCCGAGCAGCTCACCGCGATCGGCCACCCGGCCCCGGCCTTCAGCGTCACAGCCCTGGGCGATCCCAAGACCACGTATACCCTCGACACCTTCAAGGGCCGCTACCTACTGGTGGACTTCTGGGCCACCTGGTGCGGCCCCTGCCGCGCCGAGATGCCCAACATGCACGCCGCCTGGGCCAAGTTCCAGGGCAAGCCCTTCGACATCCTTTCGCTCTCCTTCGACCGCCAGATTGAGCACATCGCACCCTTCCGCAAGCAGGCCGCCACCCCCATGCCCTGGAAGCACACCTTCCTGGAGGGCGGCTTCCAGAACCCCCTCAGCCTGGCCTATGGCATGAAGGGCATCCCCAAGCCCCTGCTCATCGGCCCCGACGGCAAGATCGTAGCCAACGGCGCCCAGTTGCGGGGTGAGGAGCTGGCGAAGACGCTCGAGCGGTTTCTCGGGAAGTAGTCGTTCGGCTGGCTGGATCAGAACCTCGCACCCTCACCCCATCGGCACGGCCCCATCCAGGTCCGTGAAGGTGAGCAGACGGAAGATCAGGCCGGCTTCGTCCAGCTCGTAGACCTGAATGGAGGTGAACAGGTAGGGGGTCGGTCCCCGCCCCGGCAGGGGCATGGTGATCTCAGAGGTTGCAGTGATCGCCTGGGGCAGGACCAGGAAGCGGTGGCGATGCGCCTTCATGTCCCGGGACAAATCGAGCATGGCTTCGAAATAGGCCCTGATCTGCGCTGGTCCCCGGGCCGGATGCTCCAGCCCGGTAGATCGAACTTCCGCATCCGGCGTGAAACAGGCCAGGATGCCCTCCATGTCAGCCGCGAAAAAGGCCTCGTAGTAAGCCTCGATTTCCCTCGGAACCTTCAGCTTCTGCATGAGCCCTCCAGATCCTGCTCAGACCTGGTTGGGCCGAGTGCTGTCCTATCGGACTTGGTCGGCCCCACCTTGAAGAAAGGCGCGCATCTCCTCGGCCTTCTGGAAGCCCAGGCTGCGTCGCAGTTCCTTCCCGTCAGCATCCAGCACCAGCACCGTGGGGTAGCTGGCGATCTTCAGCTGCGTGGCCAGGTCCTTGCGGCGGGCGTCGGTGTCGATGCGGACGGCCACGGCGTTCTGTCCGATCCACTGCTGGACCGAGGCCTCGGGCCAGGTCTTCTCGTCCAGCTCCTTGCACTGGGCGCACCACTCGGCGTAGATGTCCACCAGCACCACTTTGTGCTCGGCCTTGGCCTTGGCCAGGGCGCCTTCCAGGTCTTGTTCCAGCCAGACCTTGGCGGGAGCAGAATCGCCTGTGGCGATTCTGCTGGGGGAACTGCTTAGCAGGGTGATGTTCAGGCCGGTTTCCACGGCCTTCATCCCGCACAGGACACCGAGGACCAGCAGCAGAATCGCGGCACCCCTGCGGAGCTGGGCCACCAGGCCCGCAGCGGCTTCGAAGGCCCCGAAGACGGCAGCCCCGGCGAGCAGCACCAAGGTCCACATGCCGTAGTTGAGCCACTCGGGTACCACCAGTCGCACGTTCCAGGCGGCAAAGCCCAGGACCACGAGGCCCATGACGTGCTTGAAGCGCGTGAGCCACTCGCCGCTGCGGGGCAGGCCCGCGGAGAAGGTGCCCACCACCAGGAAGAGCACGCCCATGCCCAGGGCGAAGACAAAGAGCTGCAGGCCACCCAGGAGCACGTCCCCCTGCTGCGCGATACCCACCAGCACAGCGCCGATGACGGGCCCCACGCAGGGCGCCGAGAGGGGCCCCAGCACCAGGCCCATGAGAAAGGCACCGCCGTAGCCCTTACGGGAGCCGTCACCTTGGAGCCTCATGGCCAGGCCCGAGGGCAGCGCGATTTCGAAGGCGCCGAAGAGAGACAGCGCGAAGGCCGCGAACAGGATCGACACGGGGATGAGGAACCCGGGCCGCTGGGCGAAGGCCCCGAAGGCCGCGCCACTCTTGGCCGCCAGGACGCCCAAGGTCGTGTAGGTCACCGCCATGCCCAGCACCAGCACCGCCGAGAGCGCGAAACCCCGGGCCTTCCCACCCCCCTTGGCGCCCACGATGGCCATGGTGATGGGGATCATGGGATAAACACAGGGCGTCAGCGAGGCTGCCATGCCGGCCAGGAAGACCAGCAGCAATGCCCAAGGCAGGCTGGAACTCGGGGCAGCCGGAGACGACACCACCGGAGTAGACGCGGCCGCCACAGGAGCTGCCGTCACCGCCGGCTCAACCTTCGGTGCCTCTGCCTTTTTTTCTACCTGCAGATTCGGCAGCTTTTTCGCCGAATCTACAGCGGGAATCTCCCCAGCCTTCACCTCCAACGCCCGCGTCGTCGGCGGATAGCACACGCCACCGATCCCCTCAGTGCAGGGCTGGTAGGTCACCTGGAGGGTCACGGTGCCCGAGAGGCCAGAGCCGCTGACGGGCACCTTCACGGTGCCATGCCAGATACCGTCGCCCAGCTCGTCCTTGGCGTCTGTGGCGGGGAGCTTGCCCATCTTGAGGGTGCCGGGGCCTTCCTTCTTCGCCACGGCCATGAAGGAGGCCTTCAGGTGGGCGCCATCGGGCACGTTCAGCACCACGGCGCCCTTCTCGAAGGCTAGGCTGATGTCCTTGGTGGGGCTGAAGGTCGGATCCGCCCGCTGGGCCAGGGCCGGCAGCGCCAGGCAGAGGCTCAGGAAGATCGGGGACAGCAAGCGCATGGGTACTCCGGGCCAGGAAACCACCATGGTAGCGCCCCGGAGACCCGTGCTAGGACCGCCTGGCGAGGAACCCCCGGACAGGGAAGCCCCCGAGCGGCTTTGCCGCGAGCGGGCGCGGGGGCACGGGGGGGTGTGCGCAGCGCGGAACCCCCGGACAGAGTTATCCTACTAGGCATGGCCACTCCGTTTGCCTTCCCCTGGTACGTGCCGCTCATCGCCCGCCTGAAGGCCCATCTGGCTGCAGAGCCCGCCCCCCGGGACGCGGCCCACGACCTGGGCCACATCCTCCGCACGGCCACCCTGGCCCAGACCCTGGCCGTGGCCGAAGGCGCGGACCAGGAGGTCTGCCTGGCGGCGGCCCTGCTCCACGACCTGGTCTACCGCCCCAAGAACCATCCCGAATCCTCCAAGACCGCCGCCATGGCCGCCGAACTGGTGCCCCTCTGGTGCGCGGAGACTCCGGGCCTGGAGGCCAAGGCCGAGGCCGTGGCCGCCGCCGTGGCCAGCCACAGCTGGAGCGGGGGCGGCAAGCCCCTCAGCCTGGAGGCCGCCGTCGTGCAGGACGCGGATCGCCTGGAAGCCCTGGGGGCCATCGGCGTGGCCCGGGTCTTCGCCACGGGGGGCAGTTTTGGCGCCGGGCTCTGGCATCCGCTAGACCCCTTCGCCCGGAACCGGGACCTGAACGACAAGGCTTGGACCCTGGATCACTTCGAGAAGAAGCTCCAGAAGCTACCCGCCCTCATGAAGACCCCCACGGGGCGCCGCATGGCCGAGGCCCGCGAGGCCACCATGGAGGTCTTTCTGAAGGCCTTGCGCCTTGAGCTCGACGTGGAGTTCCGCGGGAACTAGGGCGGATATACTTCGCCATGGCATTCACCCTCTCCCTCCGGCGCCCCTTTGTGGCGGACCACTTCCATGACCTGCCTGGTTTCCAGGAGGACCGGCATGGTCACAACTGGGAGATCGAGGCCACGGCGGAGCTGGACTCCGAGGTCCAGGAAGCCACCTTTGCCGCCGCCCTGGATACCTGGGTGGCCAGCGTGGACTACCAACTCCTGAACGAGCTGGCACCGCTCCGCGGCCGCAACCCCACGGCCGAGGTGCTGGCCGAGTGCGCTTTTCTCTCGCTTCAAGGCGCAGCCTTGAAGCCTCTGACCGTCAAGATCCGCGAGAAGGCCAACTACTGGGCACTCTGCCGGGCTGGAGCCCCGGCATGAGGCTGCGCTCCAAGCCACCCCTGGCTCTGATCCTGCTGCTGACCCTGCTGGCCTGCGACCGGACCGGGCAGCCCCGGCCAGACGCCCCGACGGTCGTTCAAACCGGAGCCCCGACCCCGCTCGAAGCCTGGTCCTGGCACAGCCTGGGGAGCCTGGCGGTCATCGAAGGCGAGGTGGCGGAGCCTACGGAGCTGATTCTGGAGGGCCGCTCCATCCAGGAGCACCGCTACGCCGAGGTCGGTCCCGTGCGCTGGGAGCTGTTCCGGCCCCCCGTGGGCGAGGTGGCGGTGCTACGCACGGAAAAGGGTGTCGTCCTGGCCCGGTTCGACTTCTCGGCCCCTGGTGGCCAGGCGAAGCCCGCTCCGGCCCCGCCCAGACTGGCCCGCCAGGCCGAGCCGACAAGCCCGGCTCCAGCTGCCCCGAAACCCCCGCCTCCAGCACCGCCACCTCAGGTGCGCTCCGAGGCCCGGCTCCCCAACCCTCGCTTGGCCCCCCTGCCATCGCACCCGGCCCCGGCCCTGCCCAGCGCCGCCGTGGCCCCGGTCCTGCCGCCCACTGTGCGCACCGAGGTCCGGCCCTCTCAGCAGCCCGTGGCCCCGCTCCAGGGTCGCAAGCCCCAGGCTCTGCCCAGCGCCGTCGAGGCCCCCGTGCTGCCCCCCAGCGTGCGCACTGAAGCCCGCTCCTCCCGTTCGACCGTGCCGCCCCTCCAGGGTCGCAAGCCCCTGGCCCTGCCCAGCGCCGCCGAGGCCCCCGTGCTGCCCCCCAGCGTGCGAACTGAGGCCCGATCCTCCCCTTCAACCGTGCCGCCTCTCCAGGGCCGCAAGCCCCTGGCTCTGCCCAGCGTATCCGAAGCGCCCACCATCGCCTCCAACCGGTCCCCCGCCCTGCACCTGGAGACCGTCCCACCCCGTCCCATGACGTCCACAGCGCCCAGCGGCAATCCGATGGTCTGGCCCGGCATGGGCGAGGCCCTGAACCTCACCCGTGGCCCCAAGGGCCACAAGCGCCTGGTGCTCAGCTTCGATGGTGGCTCCAGTGCCGAGGTCGCCACGGAAGTGCTCGACCTGCTCCGGGCCCGGGGCGTCCACACGACGCTCTTCCTCACGGGGGCCTTCATCCAGCGCTTCCCCACCCTGGTGAAGCGCATGGTGGCCGAGGGCCACGAGATCGGCAATCACACCATGGACCACCCCCACTTCGCGCCAGGCATGAAGCGCGATCCCAAGTGGACCCGCGAAAAGATCCAGCGCGAGCTGCTGGACGCGGACAAGGCACTCATGCGCCTCACCGGGCGCCCCATGGATCCCTACTGGCGCGCCCCCTACGGCGAGCAGACGGCGGAGATCCGCAAGTGGGCCGAAGAGCTGGGCTACCGCCACGTGGGCTGGAGCGAAGGCGCCGACACCCTGGACTGGGCCACCCCCAAGGAGCGGCGCCTCTACCGCACGGGCGACGCCATCGTCCAGCGGCTCCAGCAGCGGCTGACCAAAGATGGCGATGGCCTCATCGTGCTGATGCACCTGGGCTCAGCGCGGGTCAGCGGCGACCGCCCCACGGATGGTCTGGGCGCCTTCATGGACCGCGCCCTCCAGGAAGGCTGGACCTTCGTATCCGCGGGGAGCCTCCTCCATGATCTAGGCAAACCCACCTGGGATCCACATCAGCGACTGGCCCTGCTCAACAGTTCCCCCACACCCAGCCACTGAGCCAGGCCGCTGCTCGCGCAGCCGCTGGGCTACACTGGAACCAGATCATAGGGAGGCATGTTGAAGGGGGAGATGGGCCGCTGGGCGCTGAGGGTGGGACTGGGCTTCACGGCCTTGGTACTGCTGCTCTCCCTGGGCAGCTTCCATCCCCTGGATCCGAACCCCTTCACGCAAGGCTCCACCGTGGCCGCCGTGCAGAACCTCTGCGGCACCGTGGGCGCCACCCTGGCGGGCTTGTTGCAGACCCTCATGGGCGTGGGGGCTTGGCTCGTGCCGCCCTACCTGCTCTGGGAGGCCTGGCCCCGGAACGGGGCGCGCTGGCCTGGTCGCCTGGCCTGGATCTGCCTGGCCTTTTCCATCTGGACCACCCTGGGCGCCTTCGGCAACCGCACCTGGACCGGCCTGCCCGCCGGCGGCACCTTGCAGTGGCGCTGGGGCGGCTGGGTCGGCAGCGAGGTCTGGCCCCTGGAGCGCCACTTCCTGGGCCCTGTGGGCCTGCCCCTCTTCCTCTTCGTCCTGCTGTTGGTGGGCGTCATGGCCCTGGCCCCGGCTCTGCCCCGGGCCATGGGGCGCCTGCTGGTCAGCTGGCTGGGCGAGAAGGCCTGGCCCTGGATGAAGCCCATACCAACCAAGGGTCTCCAACGCTTCATCGGCATGGTGCGGCGGCCCTTTCTGCGGTTCCGGAATGCCCAGCAGCCGGACCTGGATGCCAGCGACGCGGTGGGCCTCCAGGCCCTGGCCGCCCGCCAGCAGGCTCTGGAGGACCAACGGGAGGCCCTGCTGAAGGCCGAGCTGGAAACCGTGGAGGCCAAGAAGAAGCAGCCATTCATTGCCCCGGAGGATCTGCTCCCGGCCATCCATTCCATGAACCTGGACGCCAGCTCTGCCATCCTCGACGCCCAGCCGCTCTCCACGCCCCAGCGGGTCACGGGGTCCGCTTCCGAGCTGCCAGGCAATGCCCCCTTCCGCACCAAGCTGCTGGCGGAAGCCCCGCCGCCGCCCAAGCCCCGCCCCACGGTGGCCAAGGCCCAGGTGGCCAAGGACCGCTATGGCCGCGAGATCGTCCAGCCTCCCCTGCCCCTGATGGAGCCCACCCCCAACCAGCCACTGCCTCCCATGCCGACCCTGCCGCCAGTCTCCCTGCCGCCCGTGCCGGTGGAGCCCTCCGTGACCGACCGGGAGTCCCTGCCCCCGCGGCGTCTCTTCGATCCCCCTGGGCAGCACGCCAAGGTGGACCTGGCCGTTCTGGAGCACATCAAAGAGCTGATTGGACAGAAACTGTCCGAGTTCAAGATCAAGGGCGTGGTCACGGGCATGCAGCCGGGCCCCGTGGTGACGGTCTTCGAGTTCCAGCCGGACGCAGGCATCCCCCTGTCGCGCATCCTGGGCATGGAGGAGGATCTGGCCCTGGCCCTTCAGGCCGAGGCCGTGCGCATGGACCGCATCCCCGGGAAGAACCTCGTGGGCATCGAGGTGCCCAATCCCAAGCGCGAGATCATCACCTTCCGCGAAGTCATCGACAGCCCCTCCTTCCGCGACGCTGGCGGCCTGCTGCACCTGGCCCTGGGCAAGGACATCGCCGGACGCCCCGTGGTGGCGGACCTCAACAAGATGCCCCACCTGCTCATCGGCGGCAGCACAGGCAGCGGCAAGAGCGTGGGCGTCAACGCCATGATCTGCTCCTGCCTGGTGCGGGCCCTGCCCGACGAGGTGAAGCTCATCCTGGTGGATCCCAAAATGGTGGAGTTGGGCGTCTACGAAGACATCCCACACCTCTGGGCCCCGGTGGTCACGGACATGAAGGAGGCGGGCCGCGTCCTCAAGTGGGTGGTGGCCCAGATGGAAGACCGCTACCGGCGCCTGGCCCTGCTCAGCGTGCGCGACCTCAAAGGCTTCAACGCCAAGGTGGCCGATGCCGGCGGCCTGATCGATCTCACGGACCGCACGCCCAACCCCCGTTGGCCGGACCGCCCCGCGGTGCTGCAGCACCTGCCCTACGTGCTGGTGGTCATCGACGAGCTGGCGGACCTCATGATGGTGGCCCGCAGCGAGGTGGAGGACAGCATCGCCCGCATCGCCCAGAAGGCCCGGGCCGTGGGCATCCACCTCATCCTGGCCACCCAGCGGCCCAGCGTGGACGTGGTCACGGGCGTCATCAAGGCCAACCTCCCCAGCCGCCTCAGCTACCGCGTGCGAACCAAGATCGACAGCCGCACCATCCTCGACTGTGGGGGCGGCGAGCAGTTGCTGGGCGCCGGCGATGCCCTCTTCCTGCCCAACGGCGCCAGCCATCCCAAGCGCATCCACGCGCCCTTCCTCAGCGAAGAGGAGACCCTCCGCCTGGTCACCTGGCTGCGGGAGCGGGGCCGCCCCGACTACAACCAGTCCCTGGTCAGCGCCATGGAGACCGAAGAAGAAACGGCCCTCTTCGAGGACGGCGACCTGGGCAGCGACGACATCTACCAGCGCGCTGTGGCCGTGGTCGCCCGCGAGCGCAAGGCCAGCACCAGCCTTCTCCAGCGCAAGCTGAACCTGGGCTATGGCCGCGCCGCCCGGCTCATCGATCGCATGGAGGAAGAGGGCATTGTTGGGCCGGACCGGGGGGCAGGAAAGCCCCGGGAAGTGTTCGCCCAGGCGGAATAGCTACTCCGTGGTCAGGATCTTCTTGGCGCGCCACCGGCTGCGCTGGCTGAGTTCCGCCATGCCTGCGGCGTGGCAGCTGCGGCAGCTCTCCAGGTGGGGATCGCTCCCCCGCCAGTAGACGGCGGCTTCACCGTTGAAGGCCTTGCGCTGTTCCACGGGAATGCGGGGCCAGTAGAGCGTGAGAGAGGGACCCGAGGCCAGCATCTCCAGGGCGTAGAGCGGGCCCAGATCAGTGCCGGGGCGCCCCCAGCGGTCATCCACGGAGCTGAGCACCACCAGGGCTCCCTGGGGCAGGGACTGGCCCGCACGATAGGCCGCGGCGGCGCTGGGGCTGGCCCAAGCCCTGATCCAACGGCCCCCATGGGCCAGGGACTTCACGGGCTCCCCATGGATGGGTTCCAGGGACGCGAAGTCCAGAGCTCGGACCGGCAAGTGGGCTTCGGGATCCGCCACCACACGGACCGGCGGGGGCGCGACGGGGGCCATAGCGACCGGTAGCGGAGCTGGCGCGACGGTCGGCGCCACGAGCAAGGATCGGCCGTGGGCCAGACGGTAGCCGTTCTCGCCCGCCAACAGCAGGGCAGCGCACCAGAGCAGGCCTAAACTAAGTGCCAGGATGCCCAGGCTCTGGTGATCCTGCCGATTGCGATTCATGGCCCAAAGGGCCCCGGCCCCAGTGAGGAAGGCCACGACCCCAAACAGGGCGTGGCGGAAGAGCAGGCCCTCGGAACCACCGCCCAGGGCGACCCGGGGCAGGAGGTGATGGGCGGGGATGAGCCCGAGTTGGTGCGCCGCGGCCAGGCCGCTGAGCAGGGCCCCGAGCAGGCCCAGGCCACCCATCAGGCTCAGGTAGCGGGCCACGGTCCACCAGGGACGGATGCCCCGGCCGGGCCGCTGGGCCGCAAAGAGGGCCCAGGGCAGCAGCAGCCCCACCGCCACGGGCAGGTGGGAGAGCAGCGGATGTTTGAAGGCAATCCAATCCATGGGATCCAGACCTGATGAATGCAAAGTATCCCCGCAGTCTGCCACCCCTAGGAGAAACCCGGGAAGGGTTTTCCTGTCACAATCGCTGCCATGAAACAGATCCTCCTCCAACACGTCCAGGCCGCCGTGGAACTCAAACAGGCCTTTTTCCAGGCTGAAGTGGGCCGGATCGTGGCCCAGGCCGAGGACATGGGCGAGCGGCTGCGCCGCGGCGGCCGGATCCTCATCTGTGGCAACGGAGGCAGCGCCGCCGACGCCCAGCACCTGGCGGCGGAGCTGAGCGGCCGTTATGTGAAGGAGCGTAAGGCCTTGGCGGGCATCGCCCTCACCACGGACACCTCCGCCCTCACCGCCATCGGCAACGACTACGGCTTCGATCAGGTCTTCTCCCGTCAGGTGGAGGCCCTGGGCCGCCCCGGCGACCTGCTCATCGGCATCAGCACCAGCGGCAACAGCCCGAACGTCATCCGCGCCGTGGCCTCCGCCAGGGAACTGGGGGTCCGCACCCTGGGCCTCCTGGGGCGGGATGGCGGAAAGCTGGCGGGCCTCATGGACGAGGCACTGGTGGTGCCCTCCACGGTGACCGCCCGTATCCAGGAAACCCACCAGATGATCTACCACTTCTGGTGTGAGGTGCTCGATGCCCAGTTCTGAGGCCTGGCCTTGACCCTGGCCCCCGGCCTCCTGGCCCTGGCCCTCCTGAGCCAGCCGCAGCCCCATACCTACTACTGGCGTGACGCGGCGGGCCAGACTCACTTCACCAACACGCCGCCCCCCGCAGATGCCGAGATCCTGGAGCCGCCGCCTCCCCTGGCCGTGGAACCTGGCCGGGCCGGTCGGCTCGAAGTGGTCCGCCAGAGCGAGAGCCAGGGTGGTCACCAGAAGGTGGTACTGAACCCGGCCCAGCAGCAGGCCTGGAGCAACCTCGACCGGACCCTGACCAGGGCCCGGGCCGAATACGATGGCCGCACGGTGGCGGCGGTGACAGATTCCCTAATCCAGACCTGCCTCTGGGGCAATGGGCTCTGGATCCTCACCCTGGCCCCCTTCCTCGCTGTGGCGCTCATGGGCCTCCTGGGTTGGTGGCTGGCCTATGGCCTGGGCGCGGGATTACGCCTGCCGGTGATCGGTTGCTTCGTCCTCATGGGCCTGGGCCTGGGCCAGCTCCTCCTCACGATCTATCTCTACCACCCCCAGGCCATCCGCCTGCGGCAGAACCTGGAACTGCTGGAGGCCCACAATGGCAGCGGTCACGCCCTCCGACGCGACCAGCAGGCCCTGCTGCAGAAGCGCTATCTGGCTGTGGAGCAGGCTGCGGAGTTCTCCCAGGTGCCCTGGCGCTTCCCCGCTGAAGTGAGGAGCCTCCGCCAGGAGATGAACCGCGTGATGTTTGAACCCTGAGCTGGCAGGCCACCGCGAAGCCCTGCGTACCGCTGCTCACGCCCAACCTCTGGGCCTCTACCTGCATGTGCCCTTTTGCCTGGACCGCTGCACCTACTGCTCCTTCACCACCACCCGGGATCGCAGCCTCCAGACACCCACCATCCAGCGCCTGGGCGCCGAGGTTGAATCCTGGGGCGCGGCCCTGGAGCGGCCCGCTGTGGACACCCTCTATCTGGGCGGCGGCACCCCCTCGCTGCTGACTCTGGAGGAACTGGGCGACCTCACCCAGGCGGCCCGGGGGGCCTTCGACCTGGGCCCCCTCGTGGAAGCCACCCTGGAGGCCAACCCCGGCACCGTGGACCTGGCCTGGCTCCAGGGCGCCCGTCGCCTGGGCTGGGACCGCATCAGTCTGGGCATCCAGGCCCTGGATGACACCCTCCTGGCCCGGCTGGGCCGCATCCATGGCGCCGCCCAGGCCCTGGAGGCCCTGGATCTGGCGGAGCGCGCGGGCTTCAGCCGCCGCAGCGCGGACCTCATGGTGGGCATCCCTGGACAGTCGCTGTCCAAGGTGATCCACGATGCCCGCCGCCTGGCTGAAACAGGCATCGAGCACCTGAGCGTCTACCTGCTGGACTTGGACAAGGCCTGTCCCCTCCGCGCCGAGATCGACGCAGGGCGCCTGGCCCTGCCCTCCGAGGATGAAGTCGCCGATGTCTTCGAGGCCCTCCAGGTGGAGCTGCCCCGGCTGGGCCTCGCCCCCTACGAGATAAGCAACTACGCCAAGCCCGGCGCCGAGTCGATCCACAACACCCGCTACTGGATCCGCCGCCCCTACCTGGGCCTGGGCCCCAGCGCCGCCTCCCAATTGGGCGATCTCCGCTGGATCGAATCCGCCGTCATCCCCGCCTGGGCAGAGGGCCGCGGCGAGCTGGACTGGCAGATATTGGACGGCCTCGAAACCCTTTCAGAGATCCCACTCCTGGGCCTGCGCCTGCACCGGGGCCTCGACTGGGCCGACCTGCGGCACCGGGCCGACGCCGTGAATCTGCGACCCATCTGCGATGCCTGGGAGGCGAAGCTGCGGGGCCTGGCCAAGGAAGGTCTTGTTCTCTGGGATGGGGACCGCGTGGCCCTCAGCGCCAGGGGCATGCTGATGAGCAATGGGATCCTGCAGATGTTCGTGTGATCGGATAGGGTGGAAGCATTGGGCACCTAATGCCCCGCGGCGAACATCCTGAGCGATCCCGCGCCCACCCCCGTGGCCCCACCCAGACCTTATCCGAGCTTTGCCTAGGTCCTGCTGATCCTGTAGGTCTATCAATCGTTCAGCATGCTGTGCGTCCCGGGAGTGCTCCTGGCGAAACACCACCATCCCCTCGTGGGGATTGGGACACTGGTTTGTGCCCTCGTGGGGCTTGGTCTGTGGGCGCTGCGGCGGATCACTGCAACGCAGACTGCCCCGATGGCGGAACGGTGCGGCAGGGACCGCGCCCTCACTTCCTCGTGAGCGTGTATTCCCCCGAGGGATCCGTCTGCTTGAGGCTCTTGACGACGCCGTTCTCCAGGACGAACTCGAAGAGCAGGTCCGAGAACTCCGGCGACCGGAACTTCAGGCCCTTGTAGGGGACCAGCTTTGTGTCCGAATCCCCGGGTGCCACCATGACCAGGCCCTCCCGCAGCACCACCTGCAGCTTGAAGCCCGTGACGGTCTCGTAGGTGCCCACCAGCTTCGCGGCCAGGGCCGGGTCCAGCGTGGGGGCCCGGCGCACGAAGACCGCCTCCGCCTCGTCCAGGCTCATGACCGCCCGATCCACATCGCCCTGGGGGCTGGTCTGGAAGTTCACGGACCACTTGCCGTCCAGTTCGTCATTGGGGGTGTCGAAGCGGTCGTAGTGGAAGTGCGTGAGGGGCAGCTTCATCTTGTGGAAGTCGAACTGAAGCTGTTCGCCGCCCTTGGCGATGCGCAGGATCCCATAGGCCGGGTGCTCGAAGTCGCCGAGGAAATCCTCCAGGGCATGGGAGGGGCGGGTGCCCTTCACTTGATCGGCCCCGGCCTTGGCCCGGGCGGCCGTGCCCTCCTGCTTGCCCTTCAGGCGGCGCTCCAGCATGCGCGCGGGCCAGGGGGTCTGGTCGAGGCCCAGCAGGTATTCATACACGTTGTAGGAGATGGTGTTGTAGAGCATCGCATCGTGGTCGCCCAGGACGAAGACCAGCACGCCCAGGCGCTCTCGGGGCATGAAGGAGACCTGGGAGTGGAAGCCCGGCAGGTCGCCCCCGTGGAAGGTCAGCAGGTGGCCGCGGTAGCTGGCGGTCTCCCTCGCCATGCCATAGGCGGGATTGAGCACCTCCCACCAGCCGCGGGACTCCGCATTGGCATTGCTGAGGCTGATGGCGGGCTCCATGGTCGCCTTCAGCACCGAGGCGGGCAGCACCTGCTGGCCCTTGTAGCGGCCGTCATTCATGAGGGCCGAGAGCCAGTGCGACATCTCCTCCAGGTTGGAGATGATGGCACCGCAGGGGGCCATGCCCGCCGTGTCCTCGTAGTAGGGGGCGGCGTAGAGCTCGAAGCTGTCCCGCTTCTCGGTGAAGCCCACGCCGAAGTCCGGCTGCTTGAGCATGTCGGTGATGCTGTAGCAGCTCTGCTTCATGTCCAGGGGCCCGAAGATGCGCTGGCGGACAAAGTCCTCCCAGGTCCTGCCGGACTTCAGCTCGATGACCTGGCCCACGGCCGCGTACATCATGTTGTTGTAGAGGAAGAGCTGGCGCAGGGGCTCCTTGGGCTCCATGTACTGGAGCTTCTGGAAGAGCAGGGCCCGGGGGTCCTCGGACTTGTACCAGATGGTGTCGTGGCGCGTGATGCCCGTGCGGTGGGCCAGCATGTCGCGCAGGGTGACGCGAGCGTTGAGGTTCTCGTCGTAGAACTTGATGGAGGGGACGGCTTCCTTGATGGGCTGGTCCCAGCTGAGCTTGCCCTCCTCCACCAGCATCCCCGCGGATACGGCGGTGAAGAGCTTCGAGTTGGACGCGATCTGGAAGAGCGTCCTGGGCGTGAAGGGCAGCTTCCTCCCGTAGTCGCGGTAGCCGTAGCCCTTGGCAAAGACCAGTTGGTCGCCGGAGACCACGGCGATGCCGATGCCCGGGCTGTTGAAGTCCTTCATGACCTGGGCCATGTAGGCGTCCAGGGGCTGGAGGCGGGCCGCCACCTCAGACGGGGAGGTCTGGGCCAGGGCCACACTGGCCAGCACAGCGAATAGGCAACGACGCAGTCGAAGCATGGGCGATCCCCCTCGGTCATATGAGTTGTCAAAAACCATCTCAGAGTTTCTATGGAATCGGAAGCAGACAATGTGCCTGTTCGGGTTTTAACCCCGTTGGAGCCAGGCGATCGGTTAGGTTTGAGGCTGGCCCCAGCTCCGCGGGGACTCGGAGTCCCCTTGCTCTACCTCGGCGAAGGCGCCGCCCTTCTCACATCCCTCTGCTGGTCCCTGAACTCCGTCTGCTTCACGGTGGCGGGGCGGCGGGTGGGCTCGGCCTCAGTGAATCTGGGGCGTCTGATCATGGCCTGGCTCGCCATGGTAGTGGTCCATCTCGTGGTCTACGGCAGCCTCTTCCCCCTGCAGGCGGGGGGCGCACGGCTGGGCTGGCTGGGGGTCTCCGGCCTCATCGGCTTCGCCCTGGGCGACGCGGTGCTCTTCGAGGCCTTCGTGCTGCTGGGGGCCCGGCTCACCATGCTGCTCATGACCCTCTCGCCCCTCTTCAGCGCCCTGCTGGCCTGGGTCCTCCTGGGCCAGAGCCTGAGCCTGCCCAAGCTGCTGGCCATGGCGATCACCTTGGGTGGCATCGCCTGGGTGGTCTGGGGCGATGGCGACTCGGAGGCGCACCCCCAGCTTCGGCGCGGCATCCTGTTGGGCATCGGCGGGGCTCTGGGGCAGTCTGTGGGTCTGCTCTGCAGCAAATACGGACTGGCCGGGGGCTTCCCGCCCATCTCCGCCAACCTCATCCGCGTCACGGCAGGGCTGGTGGGCCTTCTGCTCTACTTCGGCGTCCGTGGGCAGATCCGCACCACGTTGGCCACCCTGCGCGACGGCCGGGCCACGGCCTTCATCGGCCTCGGCGCCCTCACGGGGCCTGTGCTGGGTGTGGTGCTCTCCCTCGTGGCCATCGCCAAGGCCCCCCTGGGCGTGGCCGCCACGCTGATGTCCCTTTCGCCCATCCTGCTGCTGCCCGTCTCCCACTTCGTCTTCAAGGAGAAGGTGGGCGGCCACGCCATCCTGGGCACCCTGCTCGCCCTGGCGGGAGCGGCGGCGTTGTTCTTTGTCTAGGAACCAAATGCGAAGTTAACCGCAGAGAGCGCAGAGGAAAAGAGAGGTCCCTCTCTGCGCCCTCTGTGTCCTCTGCGGTTGAATGCTTTTTCTCAGTGATCTCTGCGAGAGTGGTTGGTCTGTTCCTGTCTAGGAGTCTCCATGTCGCTGCGCAAGGATCCTGTCAGCTGGCTCTACCCAGCCATCGAGCCCACTCAAATCCATCGGCTGAAGGTGTCCGACTTGCATGAGCTGTATGTCGAGGAAAGCGGCAACCCGGCGGGGAAGCCGGTGGTCTTCCTCCACGGCGGGCCCGGTGGAGGGACCAGCCCCAAGCATCGCCGCTACTTCGATCCAGAGCGGTACCGCATCATCCTCTTCGACCAGCGGGGCTGCGGCCAGAGCACGCCCTACGCGGAGGTGCGCGAGAACAGCACCTGGGATCTGGTGGACGACATCGAGCGCATCCGAGAGCACCTGGGCATTGAGCGATGGATGGTCTTCGGAGGCTCCTGGGGCGCCACCTTGGGTTTGGCCTACGCGGAAAAGCATCCCCAGCGGGTGACGGAGTTGCTGCTGCGCGGCATCTTCCTCCTGCGCCAGCGGGAGGTGGACTGGCTCTATCAGGAGGGCGCCAGCCGCATCTTCCCGGATGCCTGGGAGCCCTACCGGGATGCGATTCCCGAGGCCGAGCGCGGCGACTTCCTGCGGGCCTACGCCAAGCGCCTGCTGAGCGAGGATCCCACTGTGAACCTACCGGCGGCCAAGACCTGGAGCATCTGGGAGGGCGCCACCAGCAAGCTCATCCCCGATGCCGACTTCATCGCCTCCTACGGCGACGAGGCCACCACCCTGGCTTTCGCCCGCATCGAGTGCAACTACTTCCTGAACCGGGGCTGGATGGAGGAGGCTCAACTGCTGCGGGACGCACCGAAGTTGAAGGGCATCCCCGGCGCCATCATCCAGGGCCGCTATGACATGGTCTGCCCCATCGAAAGTGCCTGGGCCCTCTCCAAGGCCTGGCCCGAAGCCGAACTGATTATCGTCCCCGACGCGGGTCACAGCGCCTACGACCCCGGCATCTCCCGCGCCCTCGTCGCTGCCACCGACCGGTTCGCCTAAAGAGCAACTGATCAACACGAAGACTCGAAGACTCGAAGGAAGGAAGAAGAAAGATCAAGACTGAAGGGTTGTCATCATGGGCCGGCTTGCCGAAGCCGATCCCTCTTTCGGTCTTACTTATTTGGGTTCTTCCGGGATTTGAGGGGTAGATAGACAGGGCAACGGCAGTCTCTGATTCACTTGGATTTGCGAAGAAACAAGTGGAGAGGAGGCTGCCGTTGCTGACTAAGGAGTCTATGGCCCGAGTGGGG
>Ga0209697_10000294_pt1 | contig 81152 bp, 71 predicted proteins | sample AliMusrvi5mmetaG_FD_184115 | JGI IMG/M metagenome (GOLD analysis project Ga0209697, IMG submission 184115) | Freshwater lake bacterial and archeal communities from Alinen Mustajarvi, Finland, to study Microbial Dark Matter (Phase II) - Alinen... | ecosystem: Environmental > Aquatic > Freshwater...
TCTGGCTAAAAGTCAGATGGATTCTACTACTCAACTGTTGGTATATCCTGAAACAGCCATTTCTGAAAACGTTTGGGAAAATGATTTGGATAAACAAACCAGCATTTTTCGTATCAGAAAATTATCATCTGAAAATCCGAAATTAAATATCATCATTGGTATTTCTTCGCTCAGAACATGCGATCCATCAGAAAAGAAATCGCCAACAGTCCGCAAATTCACTGATTCGGATAATTATTTTGAAGCATATAATGCAGCGCTGTTGCTTAATTTTCCTGATAAATTTCAATTATATCACAAATCAAAATTAGTGCCTGGCGTTGAAGAAGTTCCTTTTCCGAAATTATTTAAGCCGCTTGAGAGTCTTGCGATCAACTTGGGTGGAACTACCGGTAGTCTTGGCACGCAGGAAAACAGAACACCTTTCACCACGTCAATCAATCATCTTAAAGTGGCGCCTGTTATTTGTTACGAATCAATCTATGGTGAATTTTTAAGTAAATACGTGGCAAACGGAGCACAACTGATTACCATCATCACCAACGACGGCTGGTGGAGCGATACGCCCGGCTACAAGCAGCATTTTCAGTATGCGCGCTTGCGAGCCATTGAAACAAGAAGATGCGTTGCACGTTCAGCAAATACAGGCATTTCAGGATTTATCAATCAAAAAGGCGATGTGTTGCAAACCACCGGATGGTGGCAGCCTGCGGCAATTAAGCAAACTGTTTTGGCAAATAATGCAATTACATTTTATACAAAATATGGCGATTTCATTGGCAGATTGTCAATGTATTTGAGTACACTTATTATTTTGTTTTCAGTTTTTAAACGAGTAGTTTTAAATAAGAAAGGGTGAAGATAGATTTGTTGTATTTTTGAAACAGTCGTGGGAAATGTAGCGGATTGCGGAGCTGTGTTTCTATCACCAGTTACAAACATTGCTGCGGTCTACTAAGCTTCGCATACCACCGAAACCACTATATTTTATAATCGTTGTTGGGTGCCGTTTTATTTTTAAATTTTATTTGAAACGTATCAATCGCTTCGATTGGAAATAATTCAGCATATTCTTCTAAGCTGCCAATTTTAATTGAAAATGGATTATTTTTTTTATTCACAATAAAAATCCTAAACTCTTTTTGATATTCGTATTCTAATGATTTATCAAAGAAAGTAATTTCCCCATTAACTCTTTTTTTATCATAATATCTTACAACACCTGATTTATAAGAAATCTTTAAATTTGTCAATGTTGAATAAATATTTTCTAAAAATCTTGGTAAATCTTTTATCATTACGAAATAATCTCCAAACTTTTTAACCCGTTTATCTATTTGATAATTCTCGACAAATATATCTGGAGTTTTAATACTGAATAACGAATATAAATTTCCTAGTGTCTCTGTCATATATTCTCTTACATGTAACTCAGTAGGATGAATCTCTATTGGTTCCTCTCTGTCCTGAAATTTTATTTGATACTTAACATTTTCATATTCGTGATAATTATTTATCACTGTAGTCCCTTCATAATTATCACCTCTTAACTCTTGTTCTTCAAGTTTTTGAAAATAATCAATGGTATTAAAATAAATCGTTCCATTCTCATATAAATCTCTAGAATTTTTCTCGCTACCGAATTTAAGAAATGAAAAAATATGTCCTTGTGTTTCTTGGTTCATTGATTTATATTTTAATTATCATTTTTATATCTGAGATATAAATTTTTTAACTTTCAATTAAATCTCTCACAACAACAGAAGCACAAACACAGCCAAAGACTGCCGGCATATAAGAAATAGTGCCAACCATAGATTTCTTATTTTTATCTTCTGTAGCAATAATCGCATTTTTTGGAACTACTTCAGAAGAATATACAGCTTTGAAACCTGTCTCTATTTCCAATCTTCGCAAGCGTTTACGAATATCTGAAGCAAATTTGCAAGTATGTGTTTCTGAAATATCAGCCACACGAACCATTGTTGGGTCAAGCTTTCCGCCAGCTCCCATTGAACTTACAATTCTATTATTTCTTTTCAATCCGTGAAAAATCAAGTATATCTTGGGCGAGAGCGTATCAATGGCATCAACAATATAATCATATTTATTCCTATCAAGTACTTCAGTTATAAATTCATCTTTAATGTATCCCTTGAGCATGTGGAGTTTCAGCGAAGGATTGATATCTTTCAAGCGTTCTCCGGTAAGCACAGTTTTGTCTTTCCCAACAGTGCTGTGAAGAGCAATAAGCTGACGATTTATGTTTGATGTTTGAACTATATCGCTGTCAACAATGGTCATTTCACCAATGCCAGTGCGGGCAATCATCTCTGCTGCATAGCTGCCAACACCGCCAAGTCCGGCAATGAGTACATGCGAATGTTTTAACTTTTTCAGATTTTTTTCACCTAACATTAACTCCGTGCGGATCAGCCAGTCTTCAGTCTGCATTGAAAATATCTTGATTAAAAATTATATTTTTATTTTTTTCAATGCAAAATCAATTCTTCTGACGACCTCGTCTTTGCCAAGCATTTCAATGATTTGAACAAGGTCAGGACCTTTTCCTGCACCCACAAGCGCAATACGCAAGGGAATCATCACCTGACCAAACCCAATACCTTTATTTTCAATAAAAATTTTAATATTATCATGAATAGGTTCAGCAATAAAAGGCTCTGTAGAGGATAAAATATTTTTAACTTCAGATAATAATTCCGGAGTATTTTGTTTCCAATTTTTCGCAATGGCTTTTTCATCAAAGGTTTCAGGCGAAATGAAAAAAAATGAAGATTGTTCCCAAATATCTTTTACAAAATTGGCTCGTTCCCTGACCATGATGACAATCTTTTTGATCAATGAAATATCAACTTGAATATTTTTTTCAATTAATATTTTTTGGTATAAATTTGTCAGTTCATCATCGCTTTTCTTCAGTAAATACTGATGATTGAACCATTTTGCTTTTTCAGGATCAAACCGTGCGCCCGACTTATTTATTCGTTCAAGTGAAAAAGAATTTATAAGTTCTTCTTCGCTGAATAATTCCTGCTCAGTGCCAGGATTCCAGCCTAGCAATGCAATCATATTGATGAAAGCTTCAGGAAAATAGCCTGATTCACGGTATCCGGACGTAATTTCTTTTGTTTCAGGATTTGTCCATTGCAATGGAAACACAGGAAAACCAAGGCGATCGCCATCTCTTTTGCTTAATTTTCCTTTACCGTCAGGTTTAAGTATCAATGGTAAATGAGCAAAAACAGGCATGTCATCCATCCAACCAAAAGCTTCATAAAGCAAGATATGAAGCGGCGTTGACGGCAGCCATTCCTCGCCGCGAATCACATGCGATATTTCCATTAAATGGTCATCCACCACATTCGCCAAGTGATACGTAGGCATTCCGGAAGATTTATAAAGCACCTTATCATCTAACGTAGAAGAATGAACCGTCACTTTTCCTCTGATTTTATCTTCAAAAATTATTTGCCTATTTTCAGGTATCTTAAAACGAACAACATATTGCTCACCTTTGTCAATCCTTTGTTTCACTTCGTCTTCAGACAATGTAAATGAATTTTTAAGGTTATTTCTTACAGTTGCATCATACGTAAAATTTCGTTTGCTCGCTTCATATTCATTTCTAATATTTTCAAGCTCTTCAGCTGTATCAAAAGCATAATAAGCATGTCCTGAACGTATGAGTTGTTCGGTATATTTTAAATAAATATCTTTTCTTTCCGATTGTTTATAGGGAGCATGCGGTCCGCCAATTTTAATGCCTTCATTAAATTTTATACCGCACCATTCAAGCGAATCAATAATGTATTTTTCCGCACCTTCCATGAAACGCGTTTGATCAGTATCTTCAATGCGGAGAATAAAATCTCCATTCTCTTTTTTTGCAAATAAATAATTAAATAAAGCTGTTCGCAATCCTCCCATGTGCAGCAATCCCGTAGGACTTGGCGCAAAACGCACTCTCACTTTTCTTTGAGTCATTTTCTTGTAATCATTTTAAATTTAAGGCAAAGATAAAGATAAATTTTCGAGTTTATTCTATACGCAACCTTTTGCAAAAAATTAACATCTTTGCTATATATTTTGTCAATTTTAGATATTAACTTTGTATCACTTAAATCATTAAAAAATGAAAAGTATATTATTATCAATTTGTCTTTTTTCAGGTATTTTATTTTTCAATTCATGCAAAAAAGATAAGATTACTTCCACTGACCAAACTACTCCGATTGACCTGAATGCAACGAAAGGCGCACTTGTAAAAAACGATAATGTTTTCGGATTTAATCTTTTTAATGAAATCAATAAAACCGAAAGCAATGATTCCAACCTTTTTGTTTCGCCATTGAGCGTGGCTTATGCGCTTGCCATGACATACAATGGCGCTGACCACGATACAAAAACTGCAATGGAGACAGTTTTAAATCTGAAAGGTTTGACTGTTGACCAAATCAATGCTTCTTACAAAAGCTTACTTAATCAGCTTACTTCACTTGATAACAAAGTGATTTTTGAAAATGCAAATTCCATTTGGTATGCTAAAGGATTTGTTGTTGAACCTGAATTCATCAATGTAAATTCAACTTATTACAATGCGGTGGTGCGTTCTTTGAACTTCGCTTTGCCTGCTTCTAAAGATACCATCAATCATTGGGTTGAAACTAAAACACATGAAAAAATCAAAACAATTATTGATGAAATACCTACGGATGCAGTAATGTTTCTCATCAATTCAATTTATTTTAAAGGAATCTGGCAGTATTCGTTTGATTCCACAAATACAATGCAAGAACCATTTTATCCTGAAAGTGGATTGAAAAAAAATGTTTCTATGATGATTCAAAAAAATAAAATAAAATATTACATGAATGATCTTTTATTAGCCATTGAATTGCCTTACGGAATCGGACAATACAGCATGATTGCTTTGTTGCCGCAATCAGGAAAAACGGTGAACAATATCATTGATCAACTAACTCCTGATAACTGGAATACATGGTTAAATTCTATGCATTACAGCATCGACAGTATTTACATTCATTTACCAAAATTCAAATTCAGTTATGAAAAGAAACTGAATGATGTGCTGACAACAATGGGAATGGGTATCGCTTTTTCTGCAACAGCTGATTTCACAAAGATCAATAAAGCAGGACAACTGCAAATCAGCGAAGTGAAACATAAATCTTTCGTTGAAGTAAATGAACAAGGAACTGAAGCTGCTGCTGTAACTTTAGTTGCAATTATCAAATTAAGTATGCCTCAAGACCCCGATTTTATTGCCAATAAACCATTTCTATTTGTAATAAAAGAAAAACAAACCAACTCTATTCTGTTTATTGGGAAGGTTATGAATCCTTAATAAAATTAAACTATCTTAATGAACACAAACGAAATGCAATGGCAATTTTTGCGCGAGCATATTGTCCACAAACATCTTGCAGGAAATGAGGAAAAAAATATCCGCATGGATATTATCAAACTACCCGCCAACTTTGAGTTTAACGAACATATTCATCCTGAAGAAGAATGGGTTTATATCCTGAAAGGTGCATTTACAGATGAACGCGGCACACATCGTCAGGGAGATTTTATTGTCAATGAAAAAAATTCAAAACATAAAGTTTCTACAGGGAATGAAGAATGTGAAATATTATGTTGTTGGTGCGGAGTGGTGAAAGAAGTTTGATTTTAAACTTTAAACTACTTCAAAATAATAATATTACCAAGCATTTTAGCTAACTCACTTCTGGTTTCAAGCAGTTTTTTATGTTTGGTTAATATCGTCGAGACGTCTTCTTCAGAACTTTTTCCAAGTTCTTTTTGATTTTCGGTTATCATTTGATCCACCTTTTTAATCAACAAAGAAAACACAGAGGATTCAACACTTTGCTTCAAAACCTCAAGTTCTGTGGGTACTTCAATCTTATGTTTATCAAACCAGTTTGGACTTAATTGATTTTCAAAATTGAAAAGTTCAATTGCAAGGCGCGATATAGTTGCATTCTCATGATTGATAAAAAACGTATCAACCGGCAAAGCGCCTTTTTCAATACCACTAACATACTCATCAAAGATTAACTGATAAAGGGGATCTGAAAATTTATATTCTTCATCCAATAATGAACTGGCAATATAAACAGCAACAACCACAGGGTTTAGAACATCTCTTTTGTTTTCGTCTTTATATTCAAAAATAATTTCTTTTTGCCCGAAATTCAAAAGTAAACGAATAATTTCTTTTTCCTGTGCAGATAAATCTTTTTCAGGTTGAAGATCCTTTAAAATATTAGAAAAATCTTTTATTTCAGGAATTGTTTCATCAACATCTATTTTCTGTTTTATCTTTTTGGTATGATTCTGTGTTCTAACTTTTTCAACTGCATTAAATAAGTGTTTTTCTTGTAAATCCAGAATTTCACTACATTCTTTTATATAAATATTTCTAGTTTCATTTGACTGAATAATTGCAATGGTTTGTATAATCACATTAAGCGATTCACTCTTTTTAATCGGATCATTGGCTGCTTCTTTCAGCAATAATTCTGTTTTAAATTTAACAAAATCTTGAGCTTGTTTGGTAATAAACTCTTTCAATTCATCAGATTCATTTTTTCGTGCAAATGAATCAGGATCTTCGCCTTCAGGAAAAAAAACAATTCTAACATTCATTCCTTCTTCAAGAATCATGTCAATACCGCGAAACGCCGCTTTAATACCCGCAGGATCACCATCATACAAAATCGTTACATTGCGCGTATAACGCTTGATCAGCTTAATCTGTTCAGTTGTAAGTGATGTACCGGAAGAAGCAACAACATTCTCTACACCTGCCTGAAACAAAGAAATGACATCGGTATAACCTTCAACAAGAAAACAATTATCTTTTGAAATGATTGCATTTTTTGCAAAATACAAACCATATAAAACTTTGCTCTTTGAATAAATATCCGATTCAGGTGAATTGACATATTTGGCTTTGTTATTGTCTTTTCGCAGGATACGCCCACCAAAGCCAAGCACTCTGCCTGTGATATTGTGAATAGGAAAAATCACCCGTCCTCTGAAACGGTCGTAAGGCTTGTTATCGCCGGAAACCGAGATGCCTGTTTTTAAAAGATGTTTTATCTGATAACCATTGCTCAATGCGTGTTGCGTGAAAACATCCGGTTTATCAGGGCTGAAGCCTAATTGGAATTTTTTGATAATTGCATCGGAGAATGCTCGTTCGCGGAAATAACTCAGCCCAATTGCCTGTCCTTCCTCGTTTTCCCATAATATATCTGAAAAATATTTTTGCGCATACGATGAAAGATTGAACAAAGATTCTGTTTCACTGATTGCTTCTAGTTGATCTGGTGTTTGCTCTTCTTCTTCGATCTCAATATTGTATTTTCGGGCAAGATAGCGCAATGCTTCAGGATATGAATATTGCTCATGGTCCATAATGAAATTGACCGAATTGCCAGCCTTTCCACAACCAAAACATTTATAAATGCCTTTGGCTGGAGATACAGTAAACGACGGCGTTTTTTCCTGATGAAAAGGACAAGACCCTATATAATTGACACCGCGTTTTTTTAAACTTATAAAATCAGCAATGACTTCTTCCACCTTCACGGTTTCAAATATTTCCTGTATGGTCTGTTTGTTAATCAATTGCTGAAATAATTTTAGTTTACGCTTTTTTACACTTTGGAATTCCTACAAATTTATGCTTTTTAATATTATACAAAATAAATAAAAGCGCAGGTTGTTATCAAAATTGTTAAAAAAAATATTTCCAACCAACCTTTTTACATACAGAATTATTTTTATATTTGTTTCCTGACGTTAGCTAATAAATTAATTTTGTATAAAATAGACGATACGATTTTATTTGTAATTCCGTTCTAAAACAAAAAAACATAGCAAAAAACGTTGTAGATAGTGAGGTTGATTTTTTTTAATTTTCAAAATTTCCTTTTAAACGGATGCTAAAAATTTTAAATATATTACTGATAGCAATAAATGTGAACGTTTGCAGCTATGTTTATAGTCAAAATCCTGTTATTGCTGATTCTCTGGATCATTCTGTTAATGTTCCTACTGAGAAAAAAAGAAACACTCTTATTCAGGATGATCCGGTTATTACAATGCTCGACAGTCTTGCCACTCAGAAATATTTTACTTTTTCAAAATTTACTTCTGACCGGAATAAACTAAATGTTCATCATTTTTCAGAAGGATTTGTTCCGACTTACAATTATGCAACTTACAAGGAACGCATAGATGCTTTAGATAAACAAACTCCATTTGACTTGGTTTACAATGATGAGGTGAAACAATTCATTGACCTATATGCTGTAAGAAAATCAAAACTTACAGAAAGGATTATGGGGTTGTCTGAGTTGTATTTTCCGATTTTTGAGCAGATGCTCGATAAATATAAACTTCCGCTGGAATTGAAATATCTTGCTGTGATTGAATCTGCACTTTGTCCGGTAGCAGTTTCACCTGCGGGCGCTGGAGGTTTATGGCAATTTATGTATTACACCGGTCGGCTTTATAACCTGAAAGTAACATCTTATGTTGATGAACGCTATGATCCTTACAAAGCAACGGATGCAGCTTGCAGATACTTAAAATATCTTTATTCCCTTTTTCATGATTGGACATTGGTGATTGCTGCATATAACGTAGGCGAAGGCAATCTGACACGCGCCATTCGCAGAGCCGGCGGAGAAACGGATTTCTGGAAAATTAAACGTTTTTTACCACAGGAAACAAGAAGTTATGTTCCTGCTTTCATTGCTGTTAACTATGTTCTGAATCATGCGGCAGAACACAACATTTATCCAATTGCACCTATTTTCCTTTATCATGAAGTGGATACCTTGAAAATATCACAAACATTAAGATTTGATCAAATTTCCGAATATTTGAATATTCCTTATAGCGATCTTGTGTTTTTAAATCCAACGTATAAACATGGCGTTATTCCTGCTTCTGCTGATGAGCCACTTGTTTTGAGATTACCTAAAAAATATATCGGTACTTTTATCAATAATGAATTGGCATTATATACTTACAGAACCAAGCAGGATATTGAAAAAGAAAACATCGCAAAAATGCGAAATAAAGTTTTCATCAATGGACAAAAATTCGAGAAATATGTTGTGAGTTCTGGCGAAAACTTACAAATGGTGGCTGATGAATTTGGTTGTTCAAAAGACAATATTAAAAAATGGAATAAATTAAAACGCGACAAACTCCGTCCAAATGAAACATTGTTGATACTGATGAAGGCTGATAGTTCAATGGTTAGGATTGATTCAACATCCGTTAAAAATTTAGTTTTTGCTGATTCTGTGAATAAAGCCAAAATTGAAGTGCTAAAATTAAAACAAGAGTCAGTAATTGTTAAAACTCCGATTATTCAAAATTTAAAACATGTTGTCAAATCCGGTGAATCACTCGGACATATTGCATCAAAATATGGTTGCTCTGTAAACGATATTAAAAAATGGAATAATCTTAAAAACAATTTTATCCACCCAAATCAATCTCTTATAGTTAAACAAACTATAATCTATCAAAAACAGGTTGTGACAAAACAACAAGAAACAAAAAAAACAGTAACGACTGATAAAGCTATCAATAAAATAAAAAATGATTCATTAAAATCAAGCAAAGTTGATACTGATGTCGTTAAAGGAACAAAAAAATTAAATGATACGAATATTGCAAATTCAACCCTTCAAAATAAACCTATAAAATTCATTTATCACACTGTTCAGGCAGGCGATTCATTATGGTCAATATCTGTAAAATACAAAGCTCTTTCTGTTGAAGAATTGAAAAAAATCAATAATATTCAGGGAAACAGTTTGGTTCCAGGACAAAAAATAAAAGTCGGCGTTAGTTCGTAGATTTTATTTTCAAGGTAAAATACTTTCCCATTCCTTCCAATGTTTTAAATATCTTTGCAGCAAAATTCAGATTTTATGTTTTCCGTATCAGGCATTTCAGTTCATTTTGGGGGTAAAGATATTTTAGATGATATTTCTTTTGTTATTAATGCTAAAGACCGTATTGGTCTGACAGGCAAGAATGGCGCAGGAAAATCAACATTATTAAATATTATTTCAGGATTAACCAAACCGGAACAAGGACAAATAAATATTCCCGAGGGAAAAACAGTTGGCTATCTTCCTCAGCAGATGAAGATGGATTCTCAAAAAACAATTTATGAAGAAACACTAACTGCATTCCATGAAGTCAATCAACTGGAGAAAGACATTGAAAAACTACATGATTACATCACTCATTCAACAGATTTTCATTCTGAAGAATATCTAAAAAAAGTAACTGCTCTTCACGAAAAAAACGACAGATTCAATTACCTCGATGGAAATAAAAAAGAAAGCAATGTTGAGAAAGTCTTAAAAGGATTGGGCTTTTCAGAGAATGACTTTCATCGAAGTGTTAGTGAATTCAGTGGTGGATGGAAAATGCGTATAGAATTAGCAAAACTCCTTTTGGTAAAACCCGACCTGCTGTTGCTGGATGAACCAACCAACCATCTTGATATTGAATCTATTCTTTGGGTGGAAGATGTGCTGATCAACTATCAAGGCGCTGTTGTAATGGTTTCGCATGACAGAATGTTTCTGGATCGCATCACGCTTCGCACAATTGAAATTATGCTTGGAAGCATTTATGATTATGAACTCCCCTATACAAAATATCTTGAAGCTCGTGCCGAACGCCTCGAAACGCAAATGGCAACGTTTAAGAATCAACAGAAATTTATAGATCAACAGGAAAAATTCATCACTCGTTTCAGAGCGAAGTCTTCTAAAGCTCGTCAGGTACAATCAAAAATTAAGATGCTTGACAAACTCGACAGAGTTGAATTAGATGAAACGGATAATTCATCCATACATTTTCGTTTCTCGCCTGCACCACGCTCAGGGCATGTGGTTGTGGATATTGCCGACCTCAGCAAAAGTTATGATGAAAAACTAATACTTAAAAAGATTTCATTAAAAATACTTAGAGGCGAAAAGGCTGCATTTGTTGGAAAAAACGGTGAAGGGAAAACTACGTTAAGCAAAATAATTGCCGGTTTTGAAGCTTTCCACGGCGAGATGACCATTGGACATAATGTTAATCTTGGATATTACGCACAGGTTCAAGAAAACACGCTTGATGAAAACCTGACCGTTTTGCAAACCATAGATAACGAAGCAACCGACGAATGGCGCAACACATCAAAGATTCGCGGTTTGCTCGGCAGTTTTCTATTTAGAAAAAATGATATTGAGAAAAAAGTAAAAGTGCTTTCGGGTGGTGAAAAATCAAGATTAGCGTTGGCAAAATTATTACTGAAACCTTACAACCTGCTCGTATTAGATGAGCCAACCAATCACTTGGACATGACCTCAAAAGAAATACTGAAACAGGCATTGCTAGATTATGATGGCACAGTGATTATTGTTTCACATGATCGTGATTTTCTTCATGAACTAACGTCGAAGACGTATGAATTCCAGAATAAACAAATAAAAGAACATCTTGGCGACATCAATGATTTTCTTTTGAAACATAAAGCCGAGTCATTTAGAGAATTTGAATCAACTAAAACAAACACTCCAAAAATAATTGTTGAACAAGATAATTCTCTTTCCAACAAAGAAAAATATCTTCTCAAAAAAGAACAGGAAAAGGAATTACGTAAAATACAAAAAGCGATTGAAGCAAGTGAAAAAGCGATTCTTCATGCTGAAAATGAATTGAAAGAAATTTCTAAGATAATGGAAATGCCCGATTTTTATGCTGATGACCAAAAGGTCAATGAATACACGCAGAAGCATAGTCATTTGGAGAAGAAACTTGAAAAAGAAATGCAACACTGGGATAAGTTAGTGAAAGAGCTTGAAGAAAAAAACCTGCAAAATAGTTAACCTTATTTTTTTATTAAAGCATCCCAACCTTGTGCGGTGATAGGATGTTTCGTGTTATTCTTCGCTATTAAAGTATATCCTGAATCAGCATTCGTTATCTGACCAATTACAGTAATATCCGGATGATTTCTTATTTTTTCATAATCTGAAAATGAAATGGTGAAAAGCAATTCATAATCTTCGCCGCCATTCATTGCACATGTTGTTGGGTCAAGGTTGAATTGCCTTGCTGTATCATAGGTTTGCTGATCTATTGGAATCTTATCTTCATAAATTTTACAACCTGTATCTGATTGACGACAAATATGAATGACCTCTGACGCAAGACCATCGGAAATATCAATCATTGCAGTGGGTTTAACATCTAATTCTTTGAACTTAGCAATCATATCCGTGCGTGCTTCAGGTTTTAGCTGACGTTCGAGAATATAATCAAAACCATATAAATCGGGTTGCATGTTTGGGTCTGCCAGAAAAACGGCTTGTTCTCTTCTGAGCAATTGCAGTCCCATGTAGGCGCCGCCAAGATCGCCCGTAACGCAGATCAAATCTTCTTCCTGTGCTCCTTTTCTATAAACAATATCTGATTCATCTGCTTCACCAATTATGGTGATACTGATAAACATACCGGCATTGCTGGATGTGGTGTCGCCACCAACCAAATCCACTTTGTATTTCTGACATGCAGCTAATAAACCTGAATATATTTCATCCAGCGCTTCAACAGAATATTTATTTGAAACGGCAAACGCTGCAAGTAGTTGCTTTGGCTGAGCATTCATGGCTGCCATATCTGAGATATTCACTATGGCGGCTTTGTAGCCTAAATGTTTTAACGGCACATAACTTAAATCAAAATGAACACCTTCAACCAGCAGGTCTGTTGAAACGAGTGTGCGTTTGTTGCCATTGTCAATTACGGCAGCATCATCGCCAATGCCTTTGATTGTGCTTTTGTTGATGATTTTGACATTCTTCGTCAGACGTTCAATCAATCCGAATTCGCCCAGTGAACTTACTTCTGTGCGTTTGCTCCTTTGTTCAAACATAAATCGCTCAATTTTTAAAAATGCAAATATCGGATTTATTTAGTTAATATGCTTTTGTTTGTAAAATGCTATAAAAACAATTTAAAAAAAATATAAATTTATTAGTATTAATTTGTATTCATTATTCTGGAATATTCACAATTATATTTTCATCAATGTAAATAATCTTTTTCTCCACCGGATTGCCTTGAATCTCTTTTAATAATTGTGCGTAAATAGAAATCTGCTCTTCATATTTTTTATCCTTCATGCCGGTTTTATAGTCAATCACAGTTGTTTTATCTTTATCAAGAACAATGCGGTCTGGACGAAATATTTTTCCTTCATGCGTCAGAATATCTTGTTCGCAAATAACTTGTAATCCTATTTCAAAATACGGACGAATGTCTGGATTAGAAAGTAAGGATTGAATTTTTTCAGAAAGAATTTGTTGAGTTTCCTTATTGATTTCACCTGAAATAAACATACTGTTCAGCACAGTTTCTGTGTCATTATATGTAATAATTTTTGATAATGCAGCATGCACCAAAGTGCCCCATTCATTTGAAAGCAGTGTATTTCCTTTTGTTTCATAAACAGATGATTCATGACGAATACTAACCTTTTCGCGCCAGGCAGACGAAATAAGATTCTTTATTTCAAATCGCTCATCATTTATCTCTTCCTCTGCATTCTTTGATTGATGCGGAGTTGGGATTCCAAATGAATAAATATTTTTTGCATCTTCCCAACTGTTTTTTTTCTTTAAAAAATAAATAAACAGTTCAGATAAGGACTTTGGTGTTTCATTTTTTATTTCTGCTAATTGTGATAAAACATACATTCGCTCGGAAGGACGCGTCATCACAACATAAAGCAGATTCACAAGATCAAGATATGATTTATTGTTTTCTTCTGTTTGCACAGGTTCAAATACAGTGTCTTGCAATGTGCTTTGCAAAGGAATTAAAAAAGATTTTAATTCAGGAAATTCTTTTTCTTGCAGTGAAACCCATGCAGAATCCTTACTGCGTTTCACTTTATCAATTGCCATTGGAAAAATGACAGCAGGAAATTCAAGTCCTTTTGCTTTGTGAACGGTCATGATTCTCACGGCATTCATCTCTTCAGGAACTATGATGGATTGCTTGTCTTTCTGCTCTTCCCACCAATCAATGAAATCGCCTGTGTTGATGCCATTCTTTCTCGAAAATTTCAAAACAGCATCCAGAAAAAATTCAATATCAGGGTTCGCTGGAATATTCAACGAAAAGATTCTAATCAACTTTTCACATAGATCAAAAACAGGAATATCGCTCAATTCATCAATAGAAAGCGAGAAACCGTATTTGCTTAAATAACCTAAAAATTTCTTTGCAGAATCTTTATCATTGCGTGCAATGGCGCCTTTGATGTCTTCATGCATTCCACCAGAAATAATTTTATTTGTTTTGATCAGATAATTAATAATCTCAACTTTTGCAATATCATCCGTTGGATTATTTAAAAAACGCAGCAAAGCATAAATAAACTTGATAATCGGAGAATGAGACAGCAAAAGCGATTCAGTAGAAACAACATCAATATTTTTTTCAATCAGATAACGCGCAATGTTGCTGGCAATATCATTCTTTCTGCAAAGTATGGCAATGTCTTTCAATTGAAAATTTTGTTCTAATAATTCTCTTATGATTGATTCAGTTTTTACACAATGTTCTTGCAGGATTTCTTGTTTTTTTAAGTCTTTATCTGAAAAGTCAATCTGAACAAAACCACCTGAATTTTGAGAATTAAATTTTTGTTCAAGCGATTGGTAAATACTTTGCAATTCTATCGGAAGTGTTGATGAAATCTCGCGAAAGAAGACATTATTAAAATCTACAATTTCACTTTTTGAACGATAATTTGAATGTAATTTTTCTTCTTTGTAATGATTAATTAATGCTTTTTCTCTTTCAAGAATAATTTCGTTTTTTTGATTTTGAATGAGATATGGAAGTTTGTCAAATTGTTCTACTTCTCCATTTCTCCATCGGTAAATCGCTTGTTTCCCATCGCCTACAACCATATTGAAATTGTTTTCAGCCAATGAATTTTCAATTAATGGAAGTAGATTTTGCCATTGAAGTAATGAAGTATCTTGAAATTCATCTATCAAAAAATGATTGAAACGTTCGCCCAAACGCTCATAAATAAAGGGAACCGGCTCGTTCATCACAATATCTGTAATTCGCTGATTAAATTCGGAAATATGAACAATGTTGTTTTCAGTTTTTATTTGTTGAAGCAAATGGTTGATTTCATTGAGCAAAGCGACAGGATATAAATTTTTTCTTATAAGTTGAAACAACTTGTATTGTTGGTATTGACTGCTAATCAATTCCTGAATTTGATTATAATATTCTGTGAGTTTTTCTTTGATAGAATCAATCACATTTTTCTCATCGCTGGTAGCTTTGGCGCTGTACCATTTGTTGTTTTCAATCGTAGCTCTAACATATGCATTAGGCAAAATATCTTTCAGGTTTTTATTTTTTATTTTCTGAAAATATTTGCTGATTCCTTTGTCCCCTTGGGCAAATGCAGCCGAAAGAATATTTTTTTCAGTAATTAAACTATCAGCTTTTGCAGCAATTTCAAAAAGATTTTCTTCAAAAACATGCATGATTGCTGATATTTTTTTACTTATGCTGATAAAATCATCCAAATTCATTTGTCGGATTTTCTCAATTTGCATTTGTCCTTCTTCTTTCATCAGCAACATGGCAATATCACAAAGGTCTTGCTCAATGTGCCAATTTTTTTCAAGATCAGTTTTTTGTTCAGTAAAATCAACAAGAATTTTCGTCAACTTTTCATCAAGTCCAGCATTATTTATTAGCAGGTCAATTGTTTGCTCAACGAGTTCTTCCGAATCCATCTCAATCTCAAAATCCATGGGTAGTTGAAGGTCGTGAGCAAACGTGCGAATGATTCTATACGTAAAACTATCTATTGTACATACTGCAAAATCAGCATAATTGTGAAGAATCAGTTTTAATGCTTTTCCGGCACGTTCAGAAATTTCCTGTTCGCTGAATCCGGTATTTTTAATTAATTCTGGTAAAAGGAATTTATATGTTTTAGTTTCTGTATTGATTGGTATTTGCGAAAGATCTTTTAGTGCAAGCAAAATGCGTTCTTTCATCTCTGCCGCGGCTTTATTGGTAAAAGTGATGGCAAGTATATGTTTGAATTTGTCGGGAGATTTTAAAACAATCTGAAGATATTCTTTCACAAGAACGAATGTTTTCCCTGAACCGGCTGATGATTTGTAAACTGTAAAAGACATAAAACAAAGATAGGAAAATAAAAAAGAATAGAGAATTCGGAATTTTGTATTCTTGAATTTTTTAGCAACAACAATTACAATGAATTTTTCTTCGTTAATAATTTTTCAGTGAACAAGTTTTTATTTTTAATATAAAATGTAAATTTGTTTTGATGAAAAAAATTTGGAACAAAACAATTACTCTTCTTAAAAACAAATATATTTTTGCAACATTAATATTTATTGTGTTAATGGTTTTTTTCGATAAAAATAATATCATCACTCAAATAAAACTTCACGGAAAACTGAATAAACTGAAAGAAGAAAAAGAATTTTATCAACAAGGAATTAATAAAAATAAAATAAACATTCAAGAATTAAGAACAAACCCTGAAAAGCTCGAAAAATATGCCCGTGAGCAATATCTCATGAAAAAAGACAGTGAAGATATTTATTTGATTATTGATAAAAAGAAAGATGAAAAATAAAAGAAATCATTATTAAAATTCTTTTATTTCTAATTCACCATTCAACGCATTCAAACAATTTAAAGCAAGCGCATCCATTTCATTTTCTCCGGGATAAATAATGATTGGTGCAATAAATTTAATTTGTTCACTAATAAGTTCTGTAAAATCTTTATCGAAAGCTAACCCACCGGTTAAAATAATTCCATCAACAATTCCAGAAAGCACAGTAGCCATTGCGCCAATCTCTTTAGCTATTTGATATGCCATTGTTTGATATAAATGCAATGCTTTTTTATTTCCGGAATCAATCATTTTTTTAACTTCTTTAAAATCATTTGTTCCTAAATATGCCGTCAATCCGCCTTTTCCGGTTAGCTTATGTAAAATTTCTTCTCTTGAAAATTTCTCAGAAAAACAAAGTTCTACCAATTGACCAGCCGGAATGCTGCCTGCACGCTCGGGTGTAAAAGGCCCATCGCCATTCAACGCATTATTTACATCAATCACTTTCCCTTTTTGATGAGCGCCAATAGAAATGCCTCCACCTAAATGAGCTACAATCAAATTAATATCCTGATATTTTGCATGAATGCTTTGAGCATAACGAAAAGCAACAGCTCGCTGATTCAGTGCATGAAAAAGACTTATTCGAGAGATGTCTGGAATGCCTGTCGTTCGTGCTAAATCAGACATTTCATCAACACAAGGAGGATCAGCCATAAAAGCATTTTCTGAATTTCCCGAAAGAGTAGAAAGTTCGTAGGCAAGCAAAATTCCCAGATTTGACGCATGTTCTAAAGTAGAATGGTTAATATCAAAAATCATTTTTTCATTGATCCTGTAAATTCCGCTTGGCATGGGTTTTAATATTCCGCCTCTGCCAATAATAGCATCTATTTGGTCTAATTCAATCTGATTATTTTTTAGTTCATCAAGAATAATTTTTTTTCGGAAATCAAACTGTTCATTGATATGATTGAAAAGAGATAATTCTTCCGATGAATGATGAATATTTTTTTGGAAAATTGATTCAGTATTTGTATAAAGCCCAATTTTAGTAGATGTTGAGCCAGGATTGATGACAAATATTTTTTTGATATTTTTCATATATTATATATCAAAAGTAAAAAATATATTGCCTTTTTATGAGGTTTAATAAAAAAAAGAATCACAGGGCATATTTCATATTATTATAACGAAAAAATCTACAAAATACAATATGATTAAGCCCCTGTGGGATATTATAAATAAATGAGACTTTATATGTTATATAAGATTTTTGAAATAAAATTTAAACAGTTTCTGAGGTAGATTTTTTTTAATTAAAAAATTCTTTCTAATTTTGCAAAATCATATCTTAATTACTTTTCTTTTTTAAGTAGAGTAATTAATTTATAAAGAAGAGGCGAGAGACCAGGCTCAATGACCCTCTGGCAACCTATCCGCAAAGGAAAAGGTGCCAATTCCTGACCGGTAAAACGGAAATATAAATTAATATAAAATGAAAAAACAGATTACTTTTCTATTTCATAAGATTTTCAAATTGTCTATTTTATGGTGCATGGGTTGACGCAGTTTGCGTGAATTTATTTTCATGTGAATGCTGCGTCTGAAGCTTGTTTGGTGATGAATATTTTTCTCGCCTATAATAAATTTCATAAAATATACTTTAAAATGAATAATTAATAATTTTATAAAAATTTAATCATATGACAACTAAACTTAAATTTGAATCATTACAATTACACGCAGGGCAAGAAGTTGATTCAAACACTTTGTCTCGCGCTGTTCCAATTTATCAAACAACTTCTTTTTTATTCAAGGATTCCGAACATGCTGCAAATCTTTTCGGGCTGAAAGAATTCGGAAATATTTATACTCGACTCATGAATCCAACAACTGATGTGTTTGAAAAACGTGTTGCTGCGCTTGAAGGAGGTGTTGCTGCATTGGCAACCTCATCAGGCTTGAGCGCTCAATTTATTGCGTTAACAAACATTTTGGAATCAGGAGATAATTTTGTCTCCACTTCATATCTCTATGGTGGCACGTATAATCAATTCAAAGTTCAATTCAAACGCCTTGGTATTACTGTAAAATTTGTTGATGGAGATAATCCTGCTGACTTTGAAAAACTGATAGATGAAAAAACAAAAGCGATTTATCTTGAAACAATTGGAAATCCACGTTTCAATGTTCCAGACTTTGATGCAATTGCAAAAATAGCTCAAAAACACGATATTCCTTTGATTGTAGACAATACATTTGGTTGCGCAGGGTATCTGTTCAGACCGATAGAACATGGCGCAAATATTGTCGTTGAATCTGCCACAAAATGGATTGGTGGGCATGGCACGAGTTTGGGCGGTGTGATTGTTGATGGTGGAAATTTCAATTGGGGCAATGGCAAATTCCCTCAATTTACTGAGCCTTCCGAAGGATATCATGGATTAAAGTTTTGGGATGTTTTTGGTGCAAATAGTTCATTCGGAAATATTGCATTTATCATCCGTGCAAGAGTGGAAGGACTTCGTGATTACGGTGCAACATTAAGTCCGTTTAATGCTTTTCTTTTATTACAAGGACTTGAAACGTTATCTTTGCGTGTGCAACGCCACGTAGAAAACACACTTGAATTAGCGCATTGGCTTGAAAAAAACAATAAGGTTGAAAGTGTTAATTATCCTGGGCTTGAAAGCAGTGCTTATCATGATTTAGCTAAAAAATATCTACATCGTGGATTTGGCGGCGTGCTTACTTTTAAAATAAAAGGTGGTAAGGAATCCGCTGATAAATTGGTAAATGAAGTGAAACTTATCAGTCATCTTGCAAATATTGGCGATGCAAAAACGCTGATCATTCATCCAAGTTCAACCACGCATGATCAAATGACACTTGAAGAACAATTGACTGCTGGTGTCGAGCCAGGATTGTTAAGGGTTTCAGTAGGTATTGAACATATTGATGATATCAAAAATGACTTGCAACAAGCTTTTGATAAAATTTAAAATTTGATGCTAATAAAGTCCGGGATATATTAAACACAAAATGTTCCGGACTTTTTATTTTTGTGCAATACAGAAAAAATCAAAACAAGAATCATCTGCATCAGAAATAAAAAAATCTTCTGTTTTCACATCATTCACCAAATCACTATTCTGTTTCATCAGTTTATTTCTGTTCAACCGATTCAACAAATCGTAAGGTATTCTGAGGCACCAACGGGGAAGATTATATTGCAAATTGAATATATCAAAGCGAGTAATTTTGCCAACAGATTCTTTATTTTGATAATAATATTTCATCACTTTTTCATTTCCAAAAACTCCTTTAAGTTGAATTTTATTGAAATATTTTTTTATCAAAATATTAAATTGATCAATCGTGTATTCCCTGATATGCCAAGGATTTCGAGTTAGTGACGTTTTTATATTTGGTGTTGAAACAATAAACGAACCGCCAGGTTTAAGTATTCTAAAAATTTCTTTTATAAATAAATCATCATTTTTTATATGTTCAATAACTTGAAATGAAACTACAAAATCCATTGAATTGTCTTCAAATCCTGATAATGGTGGAACCACCATCTGACGAAATTCAATGGAATATTTTTCCTGAATTTCTTTATCAATGGTAGTTTTATATTTGTCAACAGCAAAATATTTTTGAGTATTTGGCGCTAATATTTTCAAGCCATATCCTTCTCCGCAGCCAATTTCAAGCGTTTTGCCACCAATCAAACGAGATGCTTCTTGGTAAGCAATAAGATGACGATGATTGATAATATTGTCTGAAGCCAACTGATCTGAATGACGTTCGGCTGTCTGAATGATTTTCATAATTCTTTCTACTGATTTTGCCAGTCTTTCGGTTTAAATAGTTTATTCTTTTTGACCGTCAACTCTAATGATTGCAAACATTTTTCTTTTGTCAATGGTTCAAAATGAAATCTCTTTTTACTGAAATATTCAAGAAAACGTGGCAATGTATAAAATAAATTTTCCTTTGCTTTCAAATTATCATGAAACACTACGATAGAGCCACGTTTGGAATGGTTAATCACATTATCCAAACATGTTTCCATGCTAATTGTATTGTCATAATCGTAACTCATCACAGACCATTGCACAATAGAAAATCTGTTTTTCAACCCTTCAATTTGCATAGGTTTTATTTTTGCATATGGCGGACGAAATAATTCAGACTCTATATATTTGCTGCATTGTATCACATTGCGCAAATAGTCTTTTGTTGCCGATTTCCATCCATTTAAATGATCAAATGTATGATTGCCAATTGAATGACCATCTTGCAAGATTTTTTGATGCAATTCAGGATGTTTTTTAACATTATTCCCAACACAAAAAAATGTTGCTTTTGCATTAAACTTTTTGAGCGTGTCAAGTATCCATTCTGTCAGTTCTGTTGTAGGTCCATCATCAAACGTAACGAATATTTCTTTTTTACTAACAGGTATCTCCCATATCAGATTTTCATTCAATATTTTTTTTACCAGATATGGAGGATTGACAAACACGATTTTTTATTTAATCAAATATTCTTCACTAAATTAGACATACTTCAACATTTTTGTTTATTCTTCCTGTTGTTGATCCATTGATTCATCGGCAGGTTGCTGTGCTTGCCTTTGTTCATTCATCATGTTCTTATTTTTGGAATAAACGCTCATGTATTTATTGAATACCCCAGTAATTTTAGTTGATAATTCAGCGTTATTGTTTTTAGTCATTTGCCCCATTCTTTGCATAATGGATAATGATTGTTCAACAATAGAAGTTGCATAATTACCCGCAAGCGATGAATAACAAGACAAATCACGTGAATAATTATTAATCATTCCAGCTATCATTTTATCAGCCTTATCTTTTAAACCATTTTTATAATAAGCATTCGCAAGTTCAACTTCAACCTGTGAAATACGCTGAATAATAGCTGATGTACGATCTTTTTCATACTCAACAGATGCTGCATCTTCAGGAGAGAATGTATTATAAAAAGCTAAATCGTGTTCGTAAATTTTTATTAGTTTAGAAATTAATAGATCCGCTTTTTTTAATTCACCTGCACGCATATATGCTTCTGCAAAACCCAATGAAAAATAATCAAGTGGAACATTGTATTCCGGCATAACTTCTTGAGCCCTGTCACATACTTTTATTGCTGAATCTTTTTTCCCTTCATCTATTAAAGCAGTAGCAAGTCGAGAAAGAATCATTTTGAAATTCCATGTCATGCGCAATACATCTTCGTTTAGGTAAACGTTTTTGCTTTGCATGTTGCCCCATTTGAATTTGTTCATTACATTGTCATACATGACATCTGTATTAATTCCTCCGGGTTGACCGTCATTACTCTTTATCTTTATTGGAACTAAATGATAGGCTAATCCTTCTTGTAAAAAGTAATCATCTAACCCAATACTGCTTTCGCCACCTGAAGTATTTGCAAAATAAATTGGACGCTTCCAATGATTATTTGCAATTATATCAAGTACCATCAACTGATTTTTGTAAACCCCATTTTTATTCAGTTTCCATTGTAATGATGGAAGAATAGAATCAACAAGCTTTCTAGGAATTATTCCTTGTGCAAGAAAGTTGGCTTTATCTACAGGTACTTTAAATTTTTTCGTTGGAAAATAATTAAATGACGATTCTCTAAATTTATTTTCGGGTTCATCACTTCCAACAAAATCAATCATTTTTTTCAAGTCCTGATATTCGTTTGGATCAACTCTCCTATTGTCTTCAGCCATATAAACATATTCTCTTGTCCCCTGATGATACTGTTTTCGGGTAAGAGAGATTGGCAGAGGATCTGAATCATATGCTTTACGTTTCATCTCATCAACATACCAATCAGTATTGAATAAACTAAGATTACAAACCCTAACATCTGTGCGAATGTTTTCTACTTCTTGTGCATACCACAAAGGGAAAGTATCATTGTCTCCGTTTGTAAACAATACAGAATTTTTATCACATGAATTAAGATAATTAGATGCAAAATCGCGGCATGTATATCTTCCTGAACGATCGTGATCATCCCAACCACCTTTTCCCATCAAATAAGGCGCTCCGAAGAATGCAATAATAATTGCAACTATAGCGGCAGCTTTAGGATTTATTTTCTTTTTGAATAATTCATAAAACCACACAACACTCATCCCAATCCACATACAGAAGGGATAGAAAGAACCAACATAAGCATAATCCCTTTCTCGAGGCTGCCAGCAGACCGGATTTAGATAAACATTAATGGCTATACCTGTCAGGAGAAAAAGAAAAAATAAAATCAATGCGTCTTTATAATTCACCTTGGAATGATAGAAAATCCCAATGATTCCAAGGATGAAAGGAAGTAGATAATATTTATTCCGCCCTTTATTATTTTCAAGTGAATCAGGCAAATTATCCTGTGGTCCTAATTTTAATACTTTTTCATCAACCCATTTAATACCGGTAATCCAATTGCCTTCAAGCGGTCCACCATGCCCTTGTATATCGTTTTGCTTTCCGGAAAAATTCCACATAAAATAGCGGAAATACATATATCCTAACTGATAGGTGAAAAAATATCTAAGATTTTCTCCAAATGTAGGTTTTAAAATTGGTTCACCTTTTTCATTTACTATTGGCTCGCCATTATCATCTAAAACTTTATCTCCTGTAATTTTACCAAAACGTTTATACCCGCTTAAATAATCTGAACTCGGGCTCCACATGCGAGGAAACAAGGTGCAGAAACGACTGTCATAAATAGGTACAGCATCTTTTCTTTCATCAATAACCACATATTTTCCAGCAGCTTCATCTTTTTCATAAACAGGTGAACCATCTTGATAACTATCCGGTTTTCCATCTCCATTTAAATCGCGGGATTCTATTGGTGCATTATAATATGGACCATACAAAATTGGCCAATCTCCATATTGCTCACGAAGCAAAAATGCTAATAAACTCGGTGCATCTACTGGTTTATTTTCATTAATAGGCGTAGCAGCATTTGAACGAATAACCAATAAAAAGAATGTTGAATATCCGATAATAATAAACATGACACAAAGAATAACTGTATTGGCAATTACTTTTTTATGTTTATGAGTATAAATCAAACCCCAAACAATAGCGCCAATCAGTAACATAAAATAGATGATTGTGCCTGAATTAAACGGTAATCCAAAATTATTTACAAAAAATATTTCAAATTTACCTGCGAAAATAACAACCCAAGGAATAATTCCTGCCTGTACAAATCCAAGTAGAACAAGCGATACAAAGCCTGTTCCTAAAAATCCTTTGATAGTTGGTTGATACTTTTTGAAATAATAAATATAAGCCATTGCCGGTATGGTCAATAAATTCAACAAATGCACACCTATAGACAAACCCATAAGATAAGCTATAAGTATAATCCATTTAAGATTAAATTTATCTGTGTCAGCAGCAATTTCCCATTTCAACATTGCCCAAAATACAATAGCAGTAAAGAATGATGACATACCATACACTTCACCTTCAACAGCGGAGAACCAAAATGAATCACAAAAAGTATAAGCCAATGAACCAACTAAAGCGCTTCCAAAAATAACAAGCATTTTTTCCAATGAAACAGGTTCATGTTTTTCTTCTTGTGAGAGTACAAATTTTTTCACCATCATGGTGATAGACCAGAATAAAAATAATATGGTAGCCCCACTTGCCAATGCTGTCATTGTGTTGACCATTCGGGCAACATATTGAGTATGTCCAAATGCAAATAAAGAAAAAAACCTACCAATAATCTGGAATAAAGGCGCTCCGGGTGGATGTCCTACTTGTAATTTATACGCTGTTGAAATATATTCGCCGCAATCCCAAAAGCTTGCAGTTGGCTCGGATGTAAGTATATACACGAATGATGCAAATATAAATACAAACCATCCGATGATGTTATTCCATTTTTGATATTGTTTCATGAACTGACTGTTTAGTTAAGACTTTGCGAAGTTAAAAAAAATAAAATTGTTCAATACAAATTAAAAAACATTTATAACCCTAAATAATTTTCCATGTAAAAAGTTTACATAACGATTAAATTATTGGTTTATTATAAAAAAAAAGAAGAGTTTAAAACCCTTCTTTAGTATATATTGTAAGACTGTCCTGAATTCAGGAGAAGATCTGTTAATACTGATTGTCTTCTCTTGCTTTTGGTTCTTTAGCAGCGCTTACAATCAGTTTTCTTGTCATCACTTCTGAATTGTTTAGAGCATCAATGGCGCGTTGTGCATCTTCGTCATTCTGCATCTCTACAAAACCAAAACCCTTACTTCTCTGGGTTTTTTTGTCAATGATGATTTTAACGGAAGTAACAGGTCCGTATGCTTCGAATGCCTGTTTTAAGTCTTCTTCCCTCATTCTGTAATTCAGGTTGCCTACATAAATGTTCATAGTAAAAAATTTTAATTAAGAAATAATTTATTCTCTCAAAACTATAAAAAAGCCTTATATAAATGTTTATTAAACAAGAATATATTATGCTGTTAATTTATAATTTTTACAAATATACACTTTTTTAATAAAAAATACATTTTTTGATATTTTATTTGAAATTTTTTAATATGGATTTGAATTTTAATTAATTAGCAGATTAAAAATACTGCTGAATCAGTTACATTTTATTTATTTTTGTGCTTTAATAAATAGAATAAATGAATAAGATTATTGATAAAGAATTCTTTTCCAACAATGTGTTTAAACTGGTTATTGAAGCACCAGAAATAGCGAAAGCCAGAAAAGCCGGACATTTTGTGATTGTTAGAATTGGCGATAAAGGTGAACGCATTCCATTAACAATCACCGCTGCAGATGTGCTCAATGGAACGATTACCTTGGTTATTCAATGTGTCGGTGTAACCTCGAAAAAATTGTCATTGCTCGAAATAGGTGATTTCATTACTGATGTAGCCGGTCCGCTTGGACACGCCACACATATTGAAATTGTTGGCACTTTGCTCGCTGCCGGTGGTGGTGTTGGCGTTGCGCCTATGCTTCCTATTGTTGAAGCAATGAAGAAAGCTGGAAACAGAGTGATAACAATTCTTGCAGCAAGAACAAAAGACCTTATTATTTTAGAAGAACAGATGAAACAATATTCTGATGAGCTTCACATTTGGACGGACGACGGAACTTATGGCAACAAAGGGCTTGTCACACAAGGGATGGAAGAAATCATTCAAAAAGAAAAAATAAATCAAGCGGTTATTATTGGTCCGGCTGTTATGATGAAATACGCATCTTTAGTGACAAAAAAACATAATATTCCATCTATCGCCAGTTTGAACACAATCATGGTTGATGGTACCGGAATGTGTGGTGCTTGCCGCGTTTCCGTTGATGGTAAAACAAAATTTGTGTGTGTGGATGGACCTGAATTTGATGCGCACAAAGTTGATTTTGATGAAATGCTTTTCCGTTTGAATGCTTATTCTGAACAGGAAAAAACAGCGTATGAACAATATTTAAAACAATAAACAACAGTTTAAAAATATGGATGAATCTTTAATTATTACGGAAACTGAAAGAAATCAGGAATGGCGCGCTGAATTAAGAAAAAATTTAAAAAATAAAGATAGAACGGCTATTCCACGAGTTAAAATGCCTGAAGTTGATCCGCAGATACGTAATAAAAGTTTTATTGAAGTGAATGATGGTCTTTCTGAAGATATTGCTATTCGTGAAGCACAGCGATGTCTTGACTGCGTTGATCCGACATGTATTTCCGGATGTCCTGTCGGAATTAATATTCCTAAATTCATTAAAAAAATTGAATCTAAAGATTTTGCCGAAGCAATAAAAACATTAAAAGAAACCAATGTGTTGCCGGCGGTTTGCGGGCGTGTTTGTCCACAGGAAGTTCAATGCGAGAAACAATGTTTTTATACTCAAAAATTAAAAAAACAACCTGTTGCTATCGGCTATCTTGAGCGGTTTGCAGCGGATTATGAACGAAAAAACGGATTAGCTTCTACACCTGAAATTTCTGAAAGCAATGGAATTAAAGTTGCTGTTGTTGGTTCAGGTCCTGCCGGATTGACCTGTGCATGCGACTTAGCGAAGATGGGTTATGATGTCACTGTTTTTGAAGCTTTGCATGAAATTGGTGGAGTATTAAAATATGGTATTCCTGAATTTAGATTACCCAATGAAATCATTGATTTTGAAATTAACCAACTGAAAAAAATCGGTATAAAATTTATTCCAAATTTTATTGTAGGCAAAACTATTTCTTTTGATGATTTGAAAGCACAAGGTTTTGTTTCTTTCTTTGTCGGCAGTGGCGCGGGATTGCCGAATTTTATGAATATTCCGGGAGAAAATTTTGTTGGAATTTTTTCGTCTAATGAATATCTCACTCGTGTAAATCTAATGGGAGCTGCAAAACCTGACTATGATACACCGGTGATTAGTGGAAAGAATGTTGCGGTGATTGGTGGCGGCAATACAGCGATAGATTCTGTTCGCACAGCTAAACGTCTTGGCGCTGAACGTGCAATGATCATCTACCGCAGATCAAAAGAAGAAATGCCGGCACGTGTGGAAGAAGTAAAACACGCCGAAGAAGAAGGAATTGAATTTTTTATGCTTTCAAATCCAATTCAGTATTTTGCTGATGAGAAAGGTCGTGTGAAACAAATGAAAATTCAAAAAATGATATTGGGCGAACCTGATGCTTCAGGCCGCAGACGACCGGTTCCACAGGAAGGTTCAGAATATATTGTTGATGTGGATACGGTTGTTGTCAGTGTCGGCGTTTCACCAAATCCTTTGATAGCGCAGGTTTTGAAAGATATAAATATTTCAAAATGGGGAACGATAGTTGTTGATGAAAATAAAATGCAAAGTTCTATTGAAGATATTTTTGCCGGAGGCGATATTGTTCGCGGCGGCGCTACAGTGATACTTGCCATGGGTGATGGACGAAAAGCTTCTGTAGCTATGCACGAATATATTCAGCAAAAAGTAAAACAAAATATTAAATAATTTAATTCCATGAAAATGATAAATTTTAATTCAATAGATGATGTTTTAAATTTTGCAATTGCAGAAGAACAAGCTGCTATTGATCTTTATACGCTACTTGCTGAAAAAGCCGTAAATCCTGCTGTTCGCAAAACATTTGAAGATTTTATTCAAGAAGAAACTCGTCATCGCGACAAACTTTCACAAATGAAAGAAGGGAAAAAATTTACTTTACAACCTTCAGAAGTTCAAGAGATGAAAATTAGTGATTATACGCTTACCATAAAACCATCACCGGACATGACTTATGCGGATGCTCTGTTGTATGCGATGAATAAAGAAAAAGCTGCATTTAAATTATATACGCATCTTGCTGCAAGAACAGCAGCACCAGAATTGAAAAAGATATTTTTACTATTGGCTCAAGAAGAATCAAATCACAAACTTCATTTTGAGATTGAATACGACGACCACGTTTTAAATGAAGATTAAAATTATATCTCTGTTGAATTCTAATACTCGTCAGGCAATTCCTTTAATTGTTTGAATGTAAAAACAGGACCATCTTTACAAACAAATACTTTGCCGACATTGCAACGACCGCATTTGCCAAAGCCGCATTTCATACGGTTTTCAAGAGTTGTATAAATAGTATCTTCAGTAAATCCTAATTTTTCAAGTATAGGTAATGAAAATTTAATCATCACCGGTGGTCCGCAAACAACGGCAATCGTGTTTTCACTTTTTGGTGACACTTGGTCAAGCACTGTAGGAACAAATCCAATTTTGCCTTTCCAGTCAGGCGTTTCGCCACCCGGGTCAACAGTTGTGATAAGATTCACATCCGCACGACTTTCCCATTCACGCAATTCTTCTTTATAAACAAGGTCTGCAACGGTTTTCGCTCCGTAGAGAATTGTAATATCTTTATAATTTTCTCTTAAGTCAAGGCAATTCCAAATCACGCTGCGCATTGGTGGCAAAGCGATTCCACCAGCAATAAACAAAAGATTTTTTCCTTTCCATTCATCAATCGGAAAAATATTTCCATACGGCCCACGAAAGCCAACAATATCACCAATATCACGATTTGCAAGCGCAGTAGTAACTTTACCAACCTGACGAAACGTGCATTCGATATATCCTTCACGTGTTGGAGATGACGCAATACAGAAAGTGCATTCACCTTCGCCCATCACAGAGTATTCGCCAAACTGACCGGTTTTAAAAGAAAATTTCTTTGCATCTTCTTCATCAACAAATTTCAATTTGAATGTTTTTACAGACGGAGCTTCTTCCGTTATCTTTTCAATCCGCATTAAATAGGGCAAATAAATATTTTGTCTGTTCATTTTACAACCTCCTCAGCTAAGTTAATCAGGTGTTCTTTTAAATTCATATCTACAGGACACGCACGTGAACAACGTCCGCAACCTACGCAGCCAACCACTTGTTGACGATCGGGCATATAAGCAAACTTGTGCATCACCCGCTGACGCCAGCGCTGGCTCTGCACTTCACGTGGATTGTGTCCGGATGTATGTAAAGTAAATAATCCAAAACCGCATGAATCCCAACTGCGTTTGCGATGTCCTTCATGTCCGTTATAAATATCTTGAATATCAAAACAAGCGCAGGTTGGACACACATAAGCACAGGAACCGCAGCTGATGCAGCGTAACGACTGTTCAACCCAAAGATCACTTTCAAATGATTTATTAATATTTTCAAGTATCTGTTTTAAATCAAATTTAACAGGCACTTCAGCAATAAATTTATTTTTATCAATAGTATCTGAAATGCTTTCAAACAGCGATGAATGTTTATCTGCAATCCCTTTCCCTTTTTCAGTAATGATTTCAGCAAGATAATTTCCATCATTTGTTTTTGTCAGAAGAATATCACTTCCCTTGGTATCACCGGGATTTCCATTCATTGAAGTGCAAAAACATTTTGCATCGTACTTGTTGCAACTCATTCCAATGATTGTCACTTTTTTCAAACGTTCAACAAAAATTGAATCAATATAATCCCAAGTAAAAATTGCATTCAGCGAATCAAAGCCTGCAGCATCGCATGGACGAGCGCCCAGCAAAACAATTTCAGGTATCTCATTTAAATTTTTATCAGTTAACGTAATGCTTTCTTTCGTTGTTTTAATGTCAAATAAATTTTCAACTTTCGGAAAAGCAACAGACTTCGCTGATTGAACGGTAAGAATATAATCTTCGGTCATTTCCTGAAGTGTTGAAATCTCAGCAAAATTCACCAGATTATCTTTTTTCACCGGAGCAAAAATTTGTTTTCCTTCTTCTTTCAGAAGAATAACAAGCTTTTCGAGGGATGCCGGTTTTATCAGTTTCTTTTCAATATTCATATTTTATCGGATAAAATTTTCTTTATCATCAGATTTATAAGAAGACAACACAGATTCCATCGTTGACGATGCGCCTGCATATACTTCAAAATTGCCTTTTACCATGGACACTGTTTTATAAGTCAACAAGTTTATTGGTATTTCCATCGGACATGAACGAGCGCATTCTCCACAATTCACACAGCGTCCGGCAAGATGCATGGCTCTCATCAAATGCCATTCTACATTGCCCATCGGCGTTGCTTCAGCGGTGATCCATTGCGGTTGATTGCATTCTACCTGACAACGGATGCAATAGCACATCGGACAAGCTGCACGGCAAGCATAACATTTTATACATTTTGATAATTGATTTGTCCAGTATTGCCAGCGTTCAGCGGGAGACATGGCTTCTATTTTATCCATAATCTCTTTTTCTTTTGCCGGAAGACTCAAATCGCTTTTGCTGATATATGTTTCTAATTCTTTTAAGTTGCTGAATTCTACAAGTTCTTTTTCAGATGTGATGCCAAGCACAACCACTTCATCTTCTTTCAACTGACATTCAGAAGCGACCTGAAGCACAGTCCGCATCACTGAAAGCGGAGCGATGACGCCGCGTTTGCCCATGTGTTTCACTTCATGCTTCATTAGGTAGAAAGCAAGATTCTGCACACAACGTTCATCATAAATTAATTTGCTTGCGTCTTGCGGTTTGCGGACAAATATTGCTTTCACATTATTATCCGATCCTTCACCATATCCGATCACTACCTTTACAGCACCGGATTCAAGAAGCTCTGTTACTTTTTTTCTAATACTATCCATTCAATGTGCAAATTAAATTTTGCTTAAATTATAATATAACATTTTTATGTTCCATTTTTGCAAGATCAATGTATTCCTTGTAAGGTCCACGTTTGCGAACTTCATCCGTAAATGTATTCACGATTTCAGCCCATTTGGCGCCTTCTGCAGCTGACACCCAGGAAAAACAAACACGATTTACGTCAATTCCCATAAATTCTGCAAGATCGCGAAACACCATCCAGCGGCGGCGTGCATGAAAATTACCGGACGTATAATGACAGTCGTTCGGATGACAACCGGAAACAATAATACCGTCGGCACCATTGGCAAAGGATTTCATGAGCAGCATGAAATCAATGCGACCGGTACATGGAAAACGAATGATCTTCACATTTGGTGCATATTTAATTCTGCTTGTGCCGGTGAGATCTGCGCCAGCGTAGGTGCACCAGTTACAAACAAAAGCGACAATTTTCGGTTCAAAATCAGCCATTCTAAAAAATTTTAATCATTTAACAATGCAACCACTTCAGCCAATACCTGATTATTCGTGTATCCATGCAAATCAATAGATTTAGATCTACAAAGAGCAACACATGTTCCACAACCCTGACATAATCCAGGATTGATACGAGCAAGTTCTTTAATCAGATTTCCGCTACGATCTTTGATTTGTTCGCGCTCAATTGCCTGATACGGACAAACCGGTTGACACATGAAACATCCTACACACGTTGAATACATTGGAGGAGCAATTCTATTCACTTCAGCAACAATTGGTTCGCGCGTCAATTCATCATTAGAGAATAATACAGCCACTTTAACAGCCGCTCCCGAAGCCATCGCAACGGATTCGGGAATATCTTTCGGTGCTTGACAAGCGCCAGCTAAAAATATACCACCTGTATTGGTTTCAACAGGTTTTAATTTTGGATGTGCTTCAGAAAAGAATTTATATGAATCATAGGAAATATGAAGCTTTTGAGCAAGTTCTTCTGCGCCTTTGCTGGCAACGCTGGCCGTAGCTAGCACCACCAGATCAGCTTCAATCTCAACTGGCATGCTACCAAGCAAAGTATCAGCACCTGAAACAATGAGCTTGCCATTTTTTTCATATACTTTAGAAACGCGTCCTCTGATATATTGTGCTCCATCTTCAGTAATGGCGCGCCTTACAAACTCTTCATAATTTTTTCCACCGGCGCGAATGTCCATGTAAAATACAAAAGCATTTCCGTCATGCACTTTGTGTTTGTAAAGCATGGCATGTTTTGCAGTGTACATGCAACAGATCTTTGAACAATATTCAATGCCTTTTGCAGGATCACGAGAACCGGCACATTTAATAAATACAACGGTTTTAGGTATTTCTCCATCAGATGGACGACGAATCATCCCTTGCGTTGGCCCTGATGCAGATGCAATGCGTTCAAACTGCAAACCGGTAATTACATCTTTGTATTTTCCATAACCATATTCAGGGAAGAAATCAGTTTCTTTCACATCAAATCCCGTAGCCACTACAACTGCACCGATTTCCACTTCAAGTATTTCATCTGGCTGATCAAAACGAATGGCTTTAGTAGGACAAACTTTTTCGCAAATACGACATTTCCCTTTTAAATAATACGTACAATTTTCTTTGTCAATCACTGGTTTATTTGGCACAGCCTGAGGAAATGGCACATATATCGCCGGTCGTTTGCCAAGATGTTGTTCAAATTCACTAGAGATTTTCTTTGTTGGACATTTTGTACTACACAATCCACAGCCAGTACAGGCTTTTTCGTCAATGCTTTTTGATTTCTTACGAATCTTCACTTTGAAGTTTCCAATAAAGCCTTCAAGACTTTCAATTTCGGCGTAAGTATAAAGCGTGATATTCGGATGCTGCGCTATTTCTACCATTCGCGGTGTTAGAATACATTGCGAACAGTCGAGTGTAGGAAATGTTTCAGACAACTGCGACATGTGTCCCCCAATGGATGGATCACGTTCAACCATTATCACCTTATGACCTGTATTAGCAATATCAAGCGCTGCCTGAATACCGGCAACACCACCACCAATGACAAGCGCCGTTTTAGTTACAGGTACACGAATTGGATGTAAAGGAGTATTTCTTTTTACTTTTTCAACTAATGTGCGAACTGTGTCAATAGCCTTGTTTGTTGTGGCTTCCACTTTATCGTGCACCCAAGAACAATGTTCGCGTAGGTTTGCCATTTCGCATAAATATGGATTCAATCCCGCTTCAGCCGTAGCTCTTCTGAAAGTTGGTTCGTGCATTCGCGGAGAACAAGCAGCAACCACCACGCCATCCAGTTTATATTCTTTAATTGCATCCTTCACCAGATTTTGTCCCGGATCAGAACACATGTATTTATAACTTGTGCTGTAAGCCACGCCAGGAAAGCCGGACGCAACAGATGCTACTTTTTCGCAATCAACTGTTGCTGATATATTTTCACCACAATGACAAACAAAAACGCCTATACGAGCCATAATTTATTTTACCTCCATTTGTGTTTGTATTTCTTTTTTAGGCAAATTCACCGGAACAAAATGTCTATGCAAGCCCAGTGTTTTCGGATCAATGCCAACGGCAAGTCCGAGTGCCTGTGTAATGTATAAAACAGGTGTTGTTATTTTTTCACTCAACGCTTTATTAATATCCGGACGACGCATATCCAAATTGGAATGACACATCGGGCAAGCTACAATAATTGCTTCTGCGCCGCGATCAACCGCATCTTTCATAATGCTTCCTGATAATTTTCCAACCACATCTGTGCGAGCCACTGACATTCCAGCGCCACAACATTCCACTTTAAAAGCCCAGTCAATTGAGTCTGCACCAACTGCTTTCATCGCTTCATCCATGGTCAACGGATCTTCAGGTCTGTCAAATTTAAGTATGCCGTGAGGTCTGACAAGCAGACAGCCGTAGTAACACGCCACTTTATAGTTAAAAGGTTGTTTAATTTTTGCAGGTAATTTTTCTAAAATAAATTGTTGAATAAACTGAATAACATTTAAAATTTTAATATTCCCCAAATAAGGCATTTCAATGATTTCAGAAACTTTTTTCTTGAGCTCTTCATCTTGATTAAGTTCATACTGAACAATCGTGAGTCGGCTGTAACAAGCGGCACAAGGAATAACCAGCATTTCCATACCTGCCTGTTCTGCCAATGCAAGAATTCGTGCAGGCAATGACAACGAAAGTTCGTGGTTCAAATTATGTGCAGCAGTAGCCCCGCAGCAATTCCAATCTGGAACTTCCTCAAGTGTAATATCAAAAGCATTTGCCAAAGCATTCACCGATTCATTATATTCTCTAGAACTTCCTTTGAGTGAACAACCCGGATATAAACCAATTTTCATACAGGTTTCTCCTTATTTTTTATGTAATGTTTTTTTGAAAATCTTCGAAATCTTTAATCTGTCTTTAATCATTTCAGGAATGAAATGCAACTTGCCTTTTGCCAACATGGATGGAACCAGGTTGACATCCTGAACAACGTTAAAAGTGCGCAACTTGTAATCTGCAATCAAACCAACTTCTGATAAACGCCCTGTATAATTGACTGAATCTAAAAATGCTTTATGAAATTTAACTATATTTTTCGCTTTCGGATTTACTTTATTTTCTTTTAAAGATTTTTCACGCAAATAATCCATCACCTTTGGAATATCAATTTCCATCGGACATCTACCGTAACACATTTCACAAGTAACGCACATCCAAATAGAATAGGAACGTAATAATTTTTCTTCAAGAACAGGATTTTCAGTTTGCAACATGCGCAGCACCATACTTGGCGGATAGTCCATTTCCGTAGCAACCGGACAACCGGCAGAGCATTTGCCGCATTGGTAGCATTTTGCAGCAGAAACCTCAAGATCATGATGAATCTGCCCAGCCAATGAATTTGATTTATAAATACTAATACCTGACATGAAAAATATATTTAATGTGACACAAAGGTACAAAAAAAGTTATTCAATATAAAAAAGTTTCTGAAGGACAAATTTAAAAATATTCCGCCTTAATAATAAGGACAACCCCGATAAGTTTTAACTATTAGATTATTGAAAAGTTAACGAAATAATGTTCGTATTATGCACAAAATAATATTGATATTTATTACGTAAATTTTTGACATTTTACATTGACAAAATAATACTTAAATTCTTGTAGATTTTTTTGCTTGAGAATTTTAGAAGAATAAGTAAAGATTTTGAATATCTGTTGGAATCAAGTCAGGCAATGATTTATAGTGTTTTTATTTTTAATAAAATGTTGCAAAAATATTTTTAAAGTGCTTCTCAAAATTAATCAATATCCACCAAAATATTTTCGCAAGAACCATTCGGTGGTTAGCAGAAGTAGAATGAAAAAGAATAAACTTTTCAAATCTATCATGTCTGTATATTTTTTTTGGGTGAAAGAGACTGATCGAATATCTTGCCGCTGGTTGATTTTATTAGCAAGCAGTTCCATCTGTTTTGGATAAAACATTTCTCCATCATGCTTTTTGGCAAGATCATAAAGTATTTTGTGATCTGCTGTCATATTTATATTTTCGGCATTCAGTGGAAGAATAATGAACTCCCCTCTTTTCTCAAATATATTTTTCCCAACTTTTACTTTAGCATTAAAATTATAAACACCTACCGGGAAATTGCCTGCATTCAACTGATAGCCGGATTCTGTTTTTGAAAAAGTGTAAGGAAATTTTTTTCCATCGTTGCTGTTGATAGTCATTTCAATGTCCGGTTCATGCACCGGTTCGTATGAATCATTAAAAACTTCTGCACTGAATTCAATCGGCTGATTTTCTAAATATTGATGTTCATTGTGAATTCTGAAAAAACTTTTATCTTCTTTTACCGACAGATATTGTGCCATTTTGCTAATGATTTCATCAAAAGCTTCGTGATTATTTTTTTGTGCATAATCCGCTAATCGCCATTTCCAAATTCCTTCTCCGCTAATAATTCCATAGCGCACATCATCCACCTGATTCAGTAAAATCAATGGTTGTGCAGTTGTTACACTTCCAATTTTTTGAAATAAAAATATATTTGCAGAATTTTGAACTTTATATTGTCCAAACGGACAGGTCAATGGTGGAAAATCATTGATGATGCGCCAAGTTTCAGTATTTAGCGAGAACTGGCTGAAATCCTTGTTGCCAAACGCCTGCGACTCATTATAAATACTTTTTGGTTGATTAATATTTAACCCGGATTTCAAATCATTGAATGCAGCCAAATCACTTTGAGTTCCTAAAATAAACAAAACAGGAATTTTATTTTTGACTATCGTTGTTATCAGCTGACGTGAAGATTTCTTCAATGATGGCACCTGATGAAGAATAATTAAATTATAACTTGTAGGTTGCCCGGTGAATTCATTTTCAGAAAAAACATCCACTTCGTAATCATTATAATTTTCGAGCGATTGCTTCAATACTGAAATATCAGGATGCGGAACTGCCTCTAAAATTAATATTTTCTGACGATGATTGAGAATTTCAACAAAAACGTCCTGCACATTATTCGCCTTGCTGATTTCATCTTTTAATGGAGAAATCACAACTTTGTAATGCTGCACGCCTGTTCCTTTGGCTTCAAGCTGAACAGTTACTGTTGTGTTATAATTATCAGAAGAAAAAGAAATCGGTTTGGAATATAAAATTTCATTGTCTTTCAAAACCTTTAATTCGCCTGTCATTCCTCGGCATTGCATAGCATTTAAAACAATCTCCAATGGAAATGAATTTCCTGGATACGCATATCGGTTATGATTTACTTTAACAATCTTCGCATCTCTACGCAGATTTGTATCTCCGAGCGCCAATGTATAAATCGGGAATTTCATATTTTGCGAAGCATACACCGGATGTGCACCTTTGTTGAAATCCCCGTCAGAAGCGAGAATCACTGCGCCAACATTACAACCTGAAAAATTATTATTTATATCTTCAAAAACGGAGGAGATGTCGGTTTGTTTATCTGAAAATTTTATTTTTTCATTTGTTGGAAATTCCCTAGTCTTTTCGCCGAAAACATACATTTTAACATCATACTTTTTTTTCAGTTGTTCTGCCAACGTATTCAAATGTTTTAAATATTCACTTTTATAAAAAGAAGAATCTGCATAGTTCAATATTGAATGTGAATTGTCCTGTGCAATAATGATGACAGGCTTTTCTACCTGACTACTGATTAACTTTAACAACGGCGAAAGAAGAAAAAAAGCTATAAAAGCCACTGAAATTAACCGTAACACAGCTATTACTCTTTTTATAGTAACAGAAAATTCATTTTTATTTTCTTTGTAATACAAAGCAGCTGCATACAAAGTTCCAAGTAGCAGACAGAATATGACAAACCATAAAGGATGTCCGGTAACAATATGAATACTTAATAAAATCATAGAAAATTATTGAGCGGTAAAAATAGTAATTTTAACAATCTTCTGTCTTTTTAACAAATATCTTTATTTATACTTCAAAAAAATGTTCTAAACCATATTTTTCTTTCTGACTTCTGTATTCTTAAAAAGACTTGAATTATTATTTTAAAAAACTCTATTCGTAAATATTGAACAGAACAGTTTTACTGAACAATAATTCATATTTTTGTAAACGTTTTTTTAATATATGCAGACAAAGAAAAATTTAACTTCAGAAGAAAAATTACAACAGGTTTTAAGCGCCGAACAATTGGTTGACACAAAAGAAATTGTCAGAAAAGCTTTTTTGCAAATGCTTGATTACAGCATAAAGACAAGCAATCCTGAACTGGCTGAAACAGCTATTGACAAATGTGTCATTGTGGTTAATGAACTAAACTTGGCTACAGAATCGGCAGTTACCATATTATTAAAAGAAGTTGCCGGACATTCAGCAATTACAAAAGAAGCGTGTATCAAGGATTTCAATGAATCTGTTTGGAATTTGATTACTGGTTTGCAAAAAATAGATAAGCTGGACACAACGAAATATCATTCAAATACTGAAAATTTCATCAAGTTGCTTTTAACTTTATCCGATGATATTCGTGTCATTCTAATCAAAATGGCTGAATTGCTTTACAACATCCGTCATCTTGAAAAGTTTGAAAAAGAAAAACAGGAAATGATTGCAGGAGAAGCGTCATTGCTGTATCTTCAGATTGCTCATCGTTTAGGTTTATATAAAATAAAAAAAGAGCTGGAAGATGTCACCATGCGTTTTTACAAAAAAAACATTTATGAAGATATTGAAAAAAAAATAAAAAATACTCAAAAAGATCGTGATAAATACATTAAAGATTTTATTGAACCTATCAGGGAAAGCCTTACAGATAATGGCTTGGACTGCGAAATACTTGGACGTGTAAAATCAATTCCATCCATTTGGAGAAAAATTCAAACACAAAAAGTAAACTTTGAAAAAGTATATGATCTCTTTGCAATACGCATCATTATTAATAAAACGCAGGAAAATGAAAAAGCGGATTGTTGGAAAGCTTATTCAATAGTTACGGATTTATATACTCCAAACCCGCGCAGATTAAGAGATTGGATCTCATATCCAAAATCAACAGGTTATGAATCACTGCATACAACAGTCATTGGAACTGATGGCAAATGGGTAGAAGTACAGATTCGCACGCGTCGCATGGATGATGTGGCAGAAAAAGGATTTGCTGCTCACTGGAAATATAAAAGTTCTTACAGCAAAGAAACCAAGACAGATTGGTTTTCTGAAATACGTGAACTGCTGGAAAAACCTGAAAGTTCTCTTGAAAAAGGCATCAGCGAAGCAAAGCGCGCGCTTTACACGGATGAGATATTTATCTTCACACCAAAAGGTGACCTGAAACGCTTGAAAACAGGCTATACTGTGCTTGATTTTGCATTTGAAATACATTCTGAAGTTGGCTCTACATGCACCGGCGCCATTGTCAATGACAAGATTGTTCCGTTGAAACATGTTTTGCAAAATGGCGATAAGGTTAAAATTCTTACGTCAAAAAATCAGAAGCCAAGCCACGACTGGCTTGATTTTGTGAAAAGCACACGAACCATTTCCAAAATTAAGCATGTGCTTAAAATGGAAACGTACAAAGATTCTGACCAAGGAAAAGAAATCATTAAAAATAAAGTCACTCAACTTGATTTTGAATTTGATCATGCTGTGGTGGATAAGCTAATAGAATATTTCAAATGCGATAGTTATCTTGAATTATATCAACTTTTCGGCGAAGGGAAACTGGATCCGATGAAGATAAAAAAAGCGCTGACAGAAGAAGAAAAACCAATAACAGAAATTAAAGAAGAAACTTTTCCTGAACGAGTTTCGGATGTGTGGGCTGGAAAGCAAGATTATCTAATCATTGACAACAGTGTTGACATGGTTCATTATCAGTTTGCACGTTGCTGCAATCCGATTCTTGGAGATAAAATTTTCGCTTTTGTAAGTGTTTCACAAGGAATAAGAATTCATAAAACCAATTGCCGCAATGCAAGAGATCTTATCACGCGATATCCGTATCGTGTGCTTGAAGCGCAATGGAAAAAGAACGACGGAACAGGCATATTTACTGCCCATCTCAAGATTTCCGGAAGATACAGTAATGATATTTTAAATAAGCTTACTCATTTTTTGACGTACGAATTGAAAATAAATATTCGTTCCGTGAAAATTGATCCAATAGATAAAAATAATTTCAAAGGAGAACTTGACATTCAGGTGAACAGCCGATCACATCTTGAAAAAATTATTATTCGTATGCTGAAAATGCCGGAAATACAAACGGTAGAGCAGGTGAATGCTGTTTAAATTTATTGTGCTTTTTTAGTACAAACAAGATTTTGAATTATAGACAAAACTAAATACAGAATCACAATCAATGTAACGGCTGGGAATTGAAAAATAATTAAAAGTATAAAAGAAAGAATTATCAAAGAATACCTGAATTCATTGCCTTTCCAACGGATATTTTTAAATTTAAGCGAAAACAACGGCAATGAAGATACAAGCAAAACACAAAGAATTGTTGTAATGATAAGCAATGAAGTGTTGGTGAACAACCAAGAAAATACAGTATTTTGATTTAAAAAAGATAAAGAGGCGATGAACAAAGCACAAGCAGGCGTTGGCATTCCGATGAATGAATCTGCTTGTTTTTCATCTAAATTAAATTTTGCCAAACGCCACGCAGAAAAAACTGCAATGAAAAAAGACAAATAAGGCAATAATTCAAATTCCACGCTGAAATTATTATTCATCATCAATCGAAACATGATTGCAGCTGGCGCTACGCCGAAACTGACAACATCAGCCAACGAATCAAGTTCCTTGCCCATTTCCGATTTTGCATTTAAAAGTCGCGCAGTGAAACCATCAAAAAAATCAATGATTGCTGATGCAACAATCAAATAGGCAGCGACAGGCAATTTGTTTTCAAATGCAAAGACAATAGCTGCACATCCGCTGAGTATGTTGAGGCATGTGATATAATTCGGAATATTTTTTCTAATAATATTGAACATTTGTGTTGAGTTTGCTGAACTATATTTTTTTCAAAATTATAAAAATAGATTTAATATTCTTATCTCAATTCATTTTTTAATATTTTGGTTAGGATATTAAACGTAGAAAGCCCATCTTACGACAGGCTTTCCTAATTTATTTTTAGATATGTATAACTTTAATCTTGCTTAATTATTTTTTTTACAATAGTATTATTTCCCGATTGCAGCTTAACAAAATAAACACCTGCCGACTGACCGGATAAATCAATCTGTTTTGTTGTATTAGCTCCATTCATTTTTTTACTTAAAACGACCTGCCCGAATGAATTCAATATTTCAAGTGTATAGTTTTCTCTATAATTGCTGAACGTAATAGTAAATTTATCTTTTGTCGGATTAGGATTAATATAAATGTTGAAATTGTTTGTTTTTCGTTCTTCGATTCCATTTGATATTGCAGAGCGATAGATACCTCCATAAGCTCTTGCAAAAACATAATATAGAGGAGAAAAAGGAGATACAATTGACACTGAACTTACATAAGGCTCCTCATCCAGTAAGCCATTAGTAATATCAAACCATGAGGTGCCATTGTTATTTGATTGGAAAATCCCACCACCTGTATTTGCTACAATAATATTTTCACTTACAGCTAATGATCTAATACTAAGGTTTCCCAAACCTGAATTTCTTGCATTCCAGCTTAAACCATTATCAGTTGATAAATACACTCCACTATCAGAAGTACCCGCTAAAATATTAGCACCACTTATGGCTAATGCTTTTATTGCTGTTGTTGGGAGTCCGTAATTTATATCATACCAATCATTCCCATTATCATTTGAAAGATATACACCAATATCTGTTCCAACAAAAACATAATTTCCACTTGCAGCAATTGAATACTGATAAGATCCAGGAATATTATCCCACGAAGAAAAAGAATTTCCACCGTCATTTGAAACAAAATACCCATGATTACCCCATCCTGCATAAATATAATTTCCATTGGATGCTAAAACATCAATTTCCTGATCATTCACCATACAAGCATAATAAGGTTGTGTCCATGAGCCACCAGTTAAATTACTTGAAAATTCCATTCTTGCATCTGTACCTGCTACAATCCTTGACTCATTTATTGCAATTGAATAGATGTTTGATGCCGTCCCCCCATCCCAAACAGGTGAGAAACAATGACTCCAAGAATCCCCTTCATTTTTAGAATAATAAATTCCATCATTTTGAAACCCTGCATATATTGTTGAACCAGAAACTGTCATACAATTAGCTTTATCACCATAAATTGAAAGCTCCCACTGTGCTTTTGCATTTAAATATGATAAGACGAATAAAATAAAAATAATAAATATTGTTTTCATTTTTTTAGTATTTATTTTTCCTACTCATCTGGCTTTTCGGTTTTGCCCCGTTTCTTTTAAGTGGGTTCTGGTCTCCACTTTTATTTTTAATTTTTTAGAAAGATTTAAATTATCGGAAACTATATTTTCCTTTATTTAGCAACATTGTATTCAACACCTGAAATGAATGCATTGTAGTAAAACCTACCAGCTCTTTGATTCTTCTCCTCTGTTCTTATTGTTAATCTATATTTTCCAGATGGTAACCACAGAGGGTCAGTATTCTGTGCATTTGTATTCGCCGCATAAGTGATAATTTGTTCATTTAAATACAAATATGTTTTGTCGCCAATGACCCGGTTGTCATATGTCATAAATACTTTAGCATTTGTGATTTGCCATAATTTTCCATTGGGTACTGTAATTGTTGTGTCTTTAGCAATAAAATTGGATGATGATTCAGATGAAATTGGAATATAAAATGCTTTGGAAAATTGAAGATTTTCCTGGGCAAAACAGTTAATCATTAAAAAACATAAAGTGAAGAATAGGGTATTTTTCATTTTGTTTAAAATTAAATTTTCCTACTCATCTGGCTTTTCGGTATCGCCCCGTTTTTTTAAGTGGGTTCTGGTCTCCACGTTAAATAATAGTTTGTTTTTGTTATTGATTTATTCTCCATCCGTCATCAAATAAGGAAAAGTTTGCTGATCGATTTTCTGGCTCTTGAGAGATATTGATTCCAAATGGTGTTGCCTTTCTAATAATAGTATAATTTGCAGTTGCAACTTTAAACTGCTCTTTCATTTGAATTCCTGTAATTTCTCCAAAACTAAGGTCACAAGTTTTAAATTCAAACTTTTGAGCAGATTCACTAATAAGATATTTTCTCCCTTCATTAGTAAGAGTCACAGTATAAACAAGCCAAGATTGAAGGGAGCCGGACCTTTCATTTATTCCTTGTACATTTTTTTGCCCTATTACGATAAGTCCATTATTTTGGAATTTTGTTAGATACTTATTAGGAAAAGCATCACAACCTATGCATCCCCCTTCCCAATTCAGCATTTTATATATACATCCCCACATCTGTAAATACTCCTTATTAATTTTATTAGTTTCATATTTTGGTAAACCATATTTTTTGATAATTAAATCTTTTGCTTTATCTCTTGATAAATCTTTACTACAAGAGAAAAGAAGAAGACAAGATATTGAAAGTAAAAATACAGTTGTTAATTTTTTTATTAATTTCATATTATTACAATTTTTAAATTTACTTACTCGTATGGCTTTTCAGAACCGCCCCGTTTTTTAAAGTGGGTTCTGGACTCCACATGTATTTGATTTATTATTCGTATCTCTTATTTATGTTTAGTAATATTTTATCTGTATTTTACACCCCCACAATAGCAGTAACAGTGCTACTCCACGGACCTTGTTTGCCGGTGGTGTTCACCCAGCGCAGCCAGTAATGAACAGTTTTGCCACCTTCGGCGCCTACAAAATCTTTAACATGTGGCGTATGCGTGGTGGTGGCAACATAGGTAAGTTCGCTGGCATCCTTGGGTGGTGCGCCATCCACCTTTATCCATATTTCGCAGCCATGCACACCATCGGGTTTGGCTTTGCTTTGCACACTGTTTTCGTCAGCAATATGTATGGAGTGTTGCAAACGAACTGAAAAATCAATAGTACCCACAGGGCTACTTGTTGGCACGGCAACTGGTGTGCGTGTGGTAATTTTTACGGTTACGCCCATGCGTTCCCGTTCGCTGTCGGGCACTTTGGCATTGTTGGCAATCCATTGCCGAATAAAATTGCGCAATGCTTTTTCAAACACTTTGCGGGCATCGTCTTTTGCCTGCACATCAGCGCTGGTGCGGTTCAGTTTGTTGCTTGCTTTGGCAAATGCGATTGTCCATACTAATTGTGCTGCGACTAAAGCAGTAACATCAGCAGCTACAATGCCCCATGCAGTTGCGTTTGCTTGCACGATAACAATCAAATTTCCCTGAAAAATGTTAAAGTTTGCATCTTTTGAAGGAATGTAATCAGACATAGTTTTTAATTTTGATAGTTAGTAAATATTTAGTTGAAAGTTGAAAGTTCCAAGTGAAAAAGAAAATGCTTCTAATGATAAGTTGAAGGTTGGAAACGGGAAAAGAAAATGTTGAACGGAAAAAGTGAAAAGGAGAAAAGACAGAATGAATTTTCGTAAATCGAAAATGAATGTTGCCTTGGCGACAAACATTTTTTGAACGGAGAAAATAAATTTCCCCTTGCGCAGAATCTTTTTCTCCTTTTTGAAAATCATTCTCTTCTTGACATGCTACTTCATTACAAGGAGAGAACCTTTCTTTGAAAAATAAGAACCATTTTTGCTCAAGCAAAAAACCTTCTCTGGAAAGGGAAACCCATTTTGGATTTAGCAAAATAGCTTTATTAAAAGAGGAAATCCTTTCTCTACAAAGCGACAACGTTTTATTAAAAGGGAAGAAAAGAAATTTCTTTGGCGAAACCCATTTATTGAAAAAAGAAGAAATTACATTAAATGTAGAAGAATTAACACGCCAGAGTCGAATTGCTCCTGTGTTCTCAGTTAATTTTGATTTATAGCAGGAATTCTCTCTCTCTCTCTCTCTCTCTCTACAGCCGCAAGGGGTTCAGAGGGTGGTGCAAAACAGGATTGTTTTATTAAATGCAATGTCATAATCATAAGTAACACAGGCATTAAAAATGAGGTTTTAAATTCCGAGCGTAATATAACATTTTTTTTGAAACTCAAAATTTTATTTGAAGTTTTGTATAGGGCTATTTTTATCTCTAATTATTCTTTAAAATAGAGATGAGAGAAGGGCTTCTGCGTTTCTTATCTTATCTGAAATCAGCTAGAGTGTAATTTTATTAATGAGATAAAGTGTGAATTTTTTAGAAAAAGTAGTAATTGGTAAATCAAGTTGGTAGATATTTGATGGTATCACATTTTTTTACACATCCCTAACCTCTCTAAAAATATAGAACAGGGAATTAATTTCTCTCCAAGTTTTTAAAGAAGATAAATTATTTTATATGTTATTTTACTGCTATTTTCAACTATTTGAAGTCTATTTATCATAAACATTTTAATGATAATCAATAAATTCTTTTTAATTCTTATTTTTGCAAATGTGGATTTTAAGGAATCTTATAAAATAAAAGTTTATTTTTTCTGTTATTGTATCTGTATTTTCAATATAACCATTAAATCATAAACATTTAAGTATTTGTTTATTCAAAGGAAAAATATAATCATTATTCTCTTGTTGACTGGAATTGGAATTTTATTTAATTCCTGTCAACCAACCAAGCCGACACTTGTTCGTAAGGCTTATCATAATCTCACCGCTCATTACAATGCATATTTTAATGGAAATGAAAGTTTAAAAGAAGGCTTAATTGAATTAAATAAAAAAGCCGATGATGATTATACTAAAATTCTTCCTGCATTTAAATTAGGAACACCAGAAAATGCACAGAGCATTGCTTCATACACAGACAAAGCAGTAAAAAAAGGATCTATCGTTATTCAAAAACATTCATTTGCAATACATAATAAACAGGGAAAGGAATATTGCAACTGGATTGACGACAGCTACATGCTTATTGGCAAAGCCCAATTCTACAAGCGGAATTATACAGATGCAGCTGAATCGTTTAATTATGTAATTAAAAAGTTCAATAATCCGATAAAGTATGAAGCCATGCTTTGGTATGTCAGAACAAAGAATCAGAAAAAGGATTACAGCGAGTCGGCGTCAATTCTGGCAATGGTTGAAAGCAAAGAGGGCAAAAAACAAATGGAGAAAAAAACTGAACGAATGGTTCCAGTTTATTTTGCTGATTATTTTCTTCAAAGAGCAGAATATGCTTCTGCGGAAAAATATCTGAATAAAGCCATTGAAAGCAAGTTGCAGAAAAAAATTAAAGTTCGACTTGCATTTATTTTGGCACAAATAAAACAAAAAAATAATATTCTTGATACGGCATCTATTTTATATAAACAAGTTATAAAAATGAATCCTCCGTATGTCATGTCATTTAATGCAAAAATCAATCTGGCAAAATGCTTTGATGCAACTACAGCTGACAGCGGTCCAATCCTTAAATTGCTCGAAAAAATGATCAAGGATTCTAAAAATAAAGAATATTTAGATCAGATATATTTTGCCATTGGCGATATTCAACTTAAAAAACAAGATACTGCCAAAGCAATTGATAATTATAAGTTTTCGGCTGCTGCATCCATAAAAAATGTAAAACAAAAAACGCTTGCTTATCTGACGATTGCTGATATTTATTACAGCCAGTTCAAATACATGGATGCGCAAACGTATTACGACAGCGCTGTTCCTAATCTTCCTCAAGATTATCCTAACTATAATCAGATTGTTGCAAAAAAAGAATTGTTGACAGATTTGGTGAAATATTTGAAGATTGTTGAAATGGAAGATAGTATGCAGTCATTGGCAAAGCTGCCGGAAAAGGAAAGATTAAAAGCGATTGATAAAATTATTTCAACGATTATAAAAGAAGAACAACGAAAACAAAAGGAAGAAGCTCAACGTCAACAGGTTTTGGCGCTTTATCAACGAAACACACAGGACATTAATCAATTCGGGAAAGCAGGAGGCAGTAGTTCAAGTTTTTATTTTTATAATTCATCAACTACTAGTTTTGGATATGCTGAATTTGTGAAGAAATGGGGGAAAAGACAGTTGGAAGACCTATGGATGCTGAAAGATAAAAAAGTTACTACATTTGACTTCGGCGAAACGCAAGAAGAAAAAAAAGATAGTGTTGAGGTTAAAGATTCCGTACCAAAAAAAACAATAAGTAATAATCCTAAAGACAGAGATTATTATATCAAAAGAATTCCTTTAACGCCAGAAGCAAAGGAAGCATCTACCCAACGTACGATGAATGCGCTTTACAATGCGGGCTTTGTTTATTATGAAGGATTGAAAGATTACAGAAAAGCAGCTCAAACATTTGAACAGTATGTCAAACGTTTTCCTGATACACCATATGAAGTACGATCATTTTATTATTTATATAAAATTTATAAAGACACGCTTTTCAATAAAGTAAAAGCAACGTATTACAAAGATCAGATTCTTACAAAATATCCAAATAGTGATTATGCGAAAATCATCAGCAATCCGGATTATTTCAAGCAACTTCAAGCACAACAAAGCAAATCCGCTTTATTATATAAAGAAACGTATCTTGTTTTTCGTGAAGGAAAATATAAAGAAGTGATTCAAAAAAGCGATCAAGCAATGACGCTTTACAAAGGTGATCCGCTGATTTCAAAATTTGAATTACTGAAAGCCATGTCAATAGGCAAAACGAGTGATAACGAAACGTTCAAACTTGCACTGCAAGATATAGTAAAAAAATATCCAAAAAGCGAAGAAAAAAATTATGCTCGTATGATACTTTCTTCATATTTTACTGAAGAAGCAACTGACAGTGCTGGAATCACTATATTCAAAAAGAATATTCAGAAACAACCGAAAGAACTCTTTACTTACAATGACAGCATAATTCACATATATGTGTTGGTTGCCAATATCAATAAAGTTAAAATTAAAGATTTGGAAAATGCTATTTCTGATTTCAACAAAAATAATTTTGAATTAGATAATTTAACTGTCAGCAGTATTGTTCAGGATGAACTTCATCAAGTAATTACAGTTTCTAATTTTAAAAGTAAAGAAAAAGGAATGATATACTTTAATGCAATCAATAGCAATAGAGAAAATTTATTAAATATGCCTGATGAAGATTTTTCGCAGTTTATTATTTCAACAGAAAATTATTCAACTTTTCTGAATAAGAAAAAAACCACTGAATATCTTGATTTCTTCAAGAAAAATTATCTGAAATAACTTTTTTTATTTTTTTATTATTCCAAAAAATCAATCATTTGCTGATGTTTTTAAAAAAAATGTTATTTTTGTTATTCTTTAACATTTGTTAATCTATGTTTTCTTCAAAAAATAAGAATATGGCAAAAAATGTAAATGAAATAGAAAGCACTAGCATCAATACAATAGCTGCTGGTACTAGTATAAAAGGAGATGTTAAAACAAACGGAGATATTAGAATTGACGGCACATTGATCGGTTCGGTTGAATCAAAAGGGAAAATCGTAATTGGTTCAACAGGAAGTGTGGAAGGTGAAATTGTATGTCAAAACGGTGTGTTTTCAGGAAATATAAAAGCAAAAGTAACTGTCAACGAACTTCTATCTTTATTATCTACAGCCAAATTAATTGGTGATGTAACGACGAATAAGCTATCAATCGAGCCGGGCGCACGCTTTACAGGAAATTGTATTATGCAAAATGAAGGAATTAAAGATAATAAATTCTTCGAAAGCAATGCTACAGCCAACAAACCCAAAGAAAAAGTTTTTGAAACCGCTTGATAATTATGCAAGATATTCAAGCATTGCACTTCAAATGGTTGTGATTATTTTGGCTGGTGTTTTTGGAGGAAAAAAATTAGACGAATATTTGCAATTAAAATTTCCAATCTGTACAGTTTTTTTATCATTTATCTCTGTGGGATTGGCAATTTATTTAGTGATTAAAGATCTTTTAAAAAAATAAATATGGATTCAGGATTGACGTCTTTTATTAAAAAAAATGTAATAATTTCTTTTATTGTAACAATATTATATTTCATTATTTTCCCATTTTTTCAAGCTTATCTGACTCCGGTTTTTATTTATCTTCTTTTGTTTTTTTTTACTACTTCTCTTCTAATTCAAAAGATTCTGGTTGGGATTGTCAAAAAGAAACCGAGACAGTTCATATCGCTTTATCTTGTTGTGATGGTTGTTAAAAATTTAATTTATATTATTGTTTTGATTTCATATGTTTTCATTCGGCATAATGACGCCATTCCCTTTATAATCGCCTTTTTTATTCTTTATCTTATTTATACTTTGTTTGAAATTATCTCCATCCTTCCTTACGCTCGCGCATCAAACAATGATGCTCAATAATTTTTTTTTAAAACCTTTAATTTGTTTCTAAATATTATATAAATTGCATCACTTTTTTAAAGAACTATTTTTGAATCGGAGATGAACGGAAAAAATATAACAAAAATCAGTTTTCTGACCATAGCATTTTTATTTTTCTCTATATGTACAAGCATTGCTAATCCTGCTGATTCAGCTAAAATTCAAAAAACTGCTGAACAGGAACACACCGGAAAATTTAATGCCGGTGAAATGATTTTTGAACATATTTTGGATGCTCACCAATGGCATATTTTATCAATCGGTCACACACATATCGCTATTCCGCTTCCAATAATTTTAATTGATAACGGGAAAATTGTCCTATTTAGTTCATCAAAATTTGATGATGGAGCGACATATAATGGATATAAACTTGAAACTGAAGGAGCACACAAAGGAAAAATTGTCAAAACAAAGTCAGACGGCACTGTTGACGAAGAAGCCAAACTACCATTGGATTTTTCAATAACAAAAACCGTGTTTGCCTTATTGTTCAGTGCTTTGCTGCTTTGCATTATTTTTATTTCAGTTGCAAATAAATACAAAAAAAACAGGAACAAAGCGCCAAAAGGATTGCAATCATTGATGGAAATGGCAATTCTTTTTGTACGTGACGATGTGGCAAAACCTTCAATCGGTGAGCATAAATACGAAAAATTTATGCCTTATCTGATGACGGTTTTCTTTTTTATCTTTTTCAATAATCTTTTAGGATTGATTCCAATTCCTCCAGCAGGAGCAAATGTTACAGGCAATATTGCAATAACAATGATTTTGGCTGTTTGTACGTTTGTAATCACAACGTTTAGTGCAAATAAAAATTATTGGAAACATATTATCAATGCACCTGGCGTGCCTTGGTGGCTTAAGATTCCAATTCCATTAATGCCGATCGTTGAATTAATTGGAGTTATTACAAAACCATTTGTACTCATGGTCCGACTCTTTGCCAACATAACTGCCGGACATATTATCATTCTTGGTTTTATTAGTCTTATCTTTGTGTTTGGCGAAATGAATACAGGCGCAGGAATAGGAGCATCGGTTATTTCAATAGCATTCTCAATTTTTATGAGTTTACTTGAACTGCTGGTTGCATTTATCCAGGCATATGTTTTTACATTATTATCAGCACTATATTTTGGAATGGCTATCGAAGAACATCATTAATAAATAAGTTGAAAGAAAAAATTTTATAAAGTATAAAAAATAGAATTTAAGATTAACCATTAAATAATTATCACTATGTCAACATTATCTATTTTACTTGAAGCAGCAGCAAATCTTGCTCCTATTGCAAAAATGGGAGCTGGTATCGGAGCTGGTATCGCAGCTATCGGAGCTGGTATCGGAATTGGTCATATCGGTGCAAGCGCACTTGAATCAATTGCTCGTCAGCCTGAAGCAGTAGGTGATATTCGTTCTAACATGATTATCGCAGCCGCTCTGATTGAAGGTGTTGCTTTCTTTGCAATTGTTGTTTGTTTGTTAATTCTTTTCATTTAATAAACAAATAAAAGCCCTTACATCTTAACGGTTGGTTGAGATGTAAGGTTTTTTCAAAAAAATAATTTTAAAAATAAAATAAATTCGTCATGGAACTTGTAACCCCGGGCATAGGTCTAATCTTCTGGATGACGCTTACTTTCCTTATTCTTCTGTGGATTCTTGGAAAATTTGCGTGGAAACCAATATTAAGTATGCTGAAAGAAAGAGAAGCTTCAATTCAGGAAGCTTTGGATGCTGCTGATAATGCAAAGGAAGAAATGAAAAAAATTCAGGCAGGTCATGAAAATCTTTTGAAACAAGCTCACGAAGAAAAAAATAAAATTCTGATTGAAGCTCGTCAAATGAAAGATTCAATCATTGAAGAATCAAAGACAAAAGCTCACGAAGAAGGAGTAAAAATCATTGAAGCTGCCCGCAAAAGCATTGAATTTGAAAAGATGGCTGCCATTACAGATTTAAAAAATCAGATGGCGAAATTCTCCATTGAAATTGCTGAAAAGATCATTCAAAAAGAATTAGTAAAAGATAAAGAACAGCAGGAACTCGTTGACAAATGGGTTGATAATATTAAATTTAATTGATTTCTTAAATTAAATGCGTAACGATAAGGTCACATCCAGATATGCAAAAGCGTTGATTCAACTAGCTGTTGAACAAAATATCCTTGAACAGGTTTACCAAGATATAACATTAGTTCTTGACGTATGCCAAAGTAATAAGGAGTTTAGCAGAATGCTTTTAAGTCCGATTATTAAATCTTTCAAAAAAGAAGCAGTTCTTTCAGATATATTTAAAAAGAATACACATCATCTGACATTGGAATTCCTTTTACTTATTACACGCAAACGCAGAGAAGATTTAATTGAAGGAATTGCTGAACAGTTCATCAATCAATACAAAGAGCTAAAAGGCATCAAACGTGCAGTGGTTAAAACATGCATCAAACTTGATGATAAAATCAAAGAAAAGATTATTCAGTCATTAAAAAAATTCACGAATTCACAAATAGAACTGGTTGAAGTAATTGATAAAAAATTGATTGGAGGATTTATTTTATCTTTTGATAATAAACAGTATGATGCGAGTGTTTTCAATAAGTTGCAACTATTGACCAAAACATTTAAAGAAAATATTTACGAATCAAAAATTGAAAAAAGAAATTAAACAAACATTAAAATATATTAAATAATGGCAGAAATTAAACCGGCTGAAGTATCAGCTATTTTAAGACAACAGCTTTCCGGACTTAAAACTGAATCTGAACTTGAAGAAATCGGCACTGTTTTACAGGTGGGCGATGGTATTGCACGTATCTATGGATTAAACAATGCGCAGTCAGGCGAACTTGTTGATTTTGAAAAAGCAGGCGTCAAAGGCGTTGTATTAAATCTTGAAGAAGATAATGTTGGAGTCGTTCTCATGGGTGATTCTGAAAAAATAAAAGAAGGAGATATAGTTAAACGTACAGGAAGAATCTCTTCCATTCAGGTTGGCGAAGGACTTCTTGGAAGAGTTGTAAATTCTATTGGTGATCCGATTGATGGCAAAGGACCAATTGAAGGGAAAACATACGAAATGCCTATCGAACGTAAAGCTCCTGGCGTTATTTATCGTCAACCAGTTAAAAAACCTTTACAGACCGGTATTAAAGCGATTGACTCAATGATTCCTATCGGACGTGGTCAACGTGAATTAATCATCGGTGACCGCCAGACTGGCAAGACAACGATTGCAATTGATACGATCATTAATCAAAAAGAAAATTTTGAACAAGGAAAACCTGTTTATTGTATCTATGTTGCTGTTGGACAGAAAAAATCATCTGTAGTTAATACGATGAAAACATTAGAAGAATACGGTGCAATGGAATATTCAATCATCGTTTCTGCTACTGCTGCCGATCCTGCTGCTATGCAATTCTACGCTCCTTATGCAGGCGCTGCTATTGGTGAGTTTTTCAGAGATTCAGGGCGTGATGCATTAATTATTTATGATGACCTTTCAAAACAAGCTGTTTCTTATAGAGAAGTTTCATTGTTGCTTCGCAGACCTCCGGGACGTGAAGCTTATCCTGGGGATGTATTCTATCTTCACTCACGTTTGCTTGAAAGATCTGCAGCGATTATCAACAATGATGCAATTGCAGCTCAAATGAATGATTTACCAGCTTCTCTTAAACCAATTGTTAAAGGTGGTGGAACACTCACAGCCCTTCCTATCATTGAAACACAGGCTGGCGACGTTTCTGCATATATTCCAACCAATGTAATTTCTATTACAGACGGTCAGATATTTCTTGAAAATTCATTGTTTAACGCAGGTATTCGCCCTGCTATTAACGTTGGTATTTCTGTATCACGTGTGGGTGGAAATGCTCAAGTAAAAGCAATGAAAAAAATTGCAGGTACTTTAAAACTTGATCAGGCACAGTTTCGCGAATTGGAAGCTTTTTCTAAACTTGGTTCAGACCTTGATCCAGCTACAAAAGCTATTATTGCCAAAGGTTTGCGAAATGTTGAAATATTAAAACAGAATTTATGTAGTCCTGTTTCTGTAGATAAACAGATTGCTATCATTTATTGTGGTACAAAAGGGTTATTACAAAAAATTCCTGTTCAAAGTATAGCTGAATTTGAAAAAGCATTCTTGGATGAAATAGCACTCAACCATAAAGATGTTTTGATTTCTTTGAAACAAGGAGAAATTACTGATGAAATTTCAAAAACATTAGAAAAAGTTTCTTCAGAAATTTCTAAAAGATTTGAAGAATAATTAAAATTGATTATAAATCAAAAATTATTTTAACTGAAGCGACATAGCTGAAACCCAATAGATATAAGTAATGCCCAGCTTAAAAGAAGTACGTATAAGAATTACATCTGTTAAATCAACACAGCAGATAACAAGCGCCATGAAATTGGTGTCTGCAGCTAAATTCAGAAAAGCACAGCAAGCCATTCTTAAATTAAGGCCTTATGCTGACAAGATGAAAGACATTCTGATGAATCTCAGCGCCAATCTTGATAATCAGGATGGAAAATATTCAGAAGAACGTGAATTGAAAAATGTGTTGATCGTGGTGGTTTCTTCTAACAAAGGCATGTGTAGCGCATTCAACTCAAATGTAATTAAAAGAGCTGTACGTTTGATTGATGAAGAATATTCAGGATTGAAGTCTAAAGGGAATCTTCATTTGATGACCATTGGGAAAAAAGCAACAGATTTTTTTCAGAAAAATAAATACAACATTATTGAATCTCACGATAAATTATTTGATCAACTTAATTTTGATAATGCTTCTGTTTTAGCTGAAAAGCTGATGAATTTCTATACTGAAAAAAAATATGACAGAATAGTTCTTGTATATAATTTCATGAAAAACGCTGCTGTTCAGATTCAAATCTGTGAACAGTTTCTGCCTGTTGAAGCTCCAAAGCAAGATGTAAAATCAAAAAATACTGCAAAAGCTGATTATATTTTCGAACCAAATAAAGAAGTGATTGTTCAAGAACTCATTCCAAAATCATTGAAGATTCAATTCTACAAAGCTGTTTTGAATTCAAATGCCGGAGAACACGGCGCTCGTATGACTGCCATGCATTTGGCTACTGAAAATGCCAGCGTATTGCTTAAGGAATTGCAACTTACTTACAACAAAGCACGTCAGGGAGCTATTACAAAAGAATTGCTTGAAATCGTTTCCGGCGCTGAAGCTTTAAAAGGTTAAGCTTTAAATATCAAATTTTATTCCTTGCGCTAACAGCAAATCATTGCCACTATTGATAGTGCATGTTTGTCTGCGCATATAATTTTTCCAAACATCAGAACCAGATTCTCTGCCACCGCCACTTTCTTTTTCGCCTCCGAAAGCGCCACCAATTTCTGCGCCGGAAGTACCAATATTGACATTCGCAATTCCGCAATCTGAACCTTCAACAGAAATAAATTTTTCAGTTTCAATTATATTTTTAGAAAAAATTGCAGAAGATAAACCTTGAGGAACATCATTTTGAAGAGCAATTGCTTCATTAAAAGTTTTATATTTAATCAAATACAAAATCGGTGCAAATGTTTCTTGTTGAACAATTTTAAAATGATTTTTAACTTCTGCAAGTGCAGGAATAACATAGCATTCAGACTCGAAATCTTTTCCTTTTAAAATTTGTCCGCCGAAAATAATTTGCCCACCTTCACTAATTATTTGTTTTTGTGCATTCACAAAATTAATTACAGCATCCTTGCTAACCAATGGACCAATCAGAGTTTGCGGTTCAAGCGGATTACCAATTTTATTTTTTAATTGTTTATATATTTTAAGTAAATCATTTTTTACTTTTTCGTAAATCAATTCATGAATTATTAATCGGCGAGTTGATGTGCAACGCTGACCAGCAGTGCCAACTGCTCCAAAAACTATTGATTTTATTGCTAATTTTAAATCAGCATCAGGAGTGATAATGATTGCATTGTTTCCACCTAATTCAAGAATTGTTTTTCCGAAACGAGCCGCAACAACAGTGTTTACATGCCTTCCGATATTTGTTGAACCGGTAAATGAAATTAAAGATATTCTTTTGTCATTTATAAGCCATTCGCCTATTTCAGCATTTCCTGAAATAAGATTAACAACACCTTCAGGAATATTATTTTTTTTCAAAACAGAAGAAATCATTTTTTGAACAGCAACAGCACAAAGCGTGGCTTTTGGAGAAGGTTTCCATACAATAACATCGCCGCAAACCAAAGCTATCATTGCATTCCACGACCAAACCGCAACAGGAAAATTAAATGCAGAAATAATTCCTACAATACCCAAAGGATGATACTGTTCAAACAATCGATGTCCAGGACGTTCCGAATGAGTAGTCATTCCATACAACATGCGCGATTGTCCAACAGCAAAATCGCAAATATCAATCATCTCCTGCACTTCGCCTCTTGCTTCATCAATAATTTTGCCTGTTTCATAAGATACTAAAAATGATATTGCTTCTTTTTTTATTCTAAATTCATCGCCAATCTGCCTAACAATTTCTCCTCTGCGAGGAGCAGGAATTTTTTTCCAAAACAAAAAAGCTTCTTTCGCTTGTATAATCACGTTTTCAAAACACTTTTCATTTGTTTGTTTGATTTTTGAAATCAGTTTTTCATCAATGGGCGAAAAAGATTCGATGAAGTTATTCCCTGAATCAAGCCATTTTGAACCAGTAGATACACCAAGATTAATCTTCTGAATCTTCAGTATTTTCAATACTTCTTGTTTTGTCATTTTTTTTTTGCTAATTTTTTTATCAAAATTAACAAATATCTTTATATCATTTGATTTCTCACCTGAACCCACTAATTTTGCAGTAAATGATGGAAAGATGAAACAGATTGTATTTGCTACAAACAACAATCATAAATTAAAAGAAATAAATAATCTTGTAAGTGATAAGCTTAAAATTATCAGTTTAAAAGATATAAATTGTTTTGAAGAAATTCCCGAAACGGCTGATACGCTTGATGAAAATGCTTCTCAAAAATCAAAATATATTTTCAATAAATATCATTGTGATTGTTTTGCTGATGATACAGGTCTTGAAGTTGATGCATTGAATGGACAACCCGGCGTACATTCAGCGCGATATGCAGGCGAGAGTAAAGATTCAGAAAAAAATATTGAAAAATTATTAGTTGAGTTAAACGGAAAAATCAATCGCAGTGCGAGATTTAGAACAGTTATTTCATTAATATTGGAAGGGAAAGAATATTTTTTTGAAGGAATTATTAATGGGGAAATTATTGATAAAAAGATTGGAACAGATGGATTCGGTTACGATCCCGTTTTTATTCCCAATGGTTTTGAAAAAACGTTTGCACAGATGACATTAGAAGAAAAAAATAAAGTGAGTCATCGTTCCATCGCAATTCAGAAACTTATTCGGTTTTTAGAGAAAATTTATTAATTTTACCAAAGAATCAAATTTTTATTCTTTATTCTTCAAAGAAAATTTTTATGCCTTACAAAGAAAAAGAAATAAAAAAAATTTATTATTCCATCGGAGAAGTCGCTGAAAAATTTCAAGTGAATACATCGCTTATTCGCTTTTGGGAAAAAGAATTTGATTTAATCAATCCACAAAAAAATCAAAAAGGAAAAAGAATTTTTACTGAAAATGATATATCAAAATTTCAAACCATCTATCAATTGGTAAAAGAAAAAGGATTTACATTGCAAGGTGCAAAAGAACAATTGAAAAAAACTCGAGCTCCTTTAAATAAAAATATTGAAGTAATTAATTCTTTAAACAAAATCAAAACTGCATTGATTGAATTGAAAGGAACAATAAAAAATATTTGAACAGAAAAAATTTATTTTTGTTTTGATGTAACTTTCTTTAGAATTTTTAAGTATAAAATGATTAATTAAAGGTCAATTTTATTAATGTTAAATCAACAAAAACTTTTATAATTATAAATTTTTTTGTATAATTGCCGATTAAATTAACGAGGAACAGGATTTTTGTAGATATAAAATATTCATGTTGAAAAAATCAATTATACTAATCACGCTGGCAATATATCTGTCTGGAAGCAGTATACATGCTCAAGATCCTCATTTTTCGCAGTTTTATGCGAATCCGCTTTATTTGAATCCTGCGTTTGCCGGTACAGTTGTTTGCCCGAGAATAAGTTTAAATTACAGAAATCAATGGGCGAATATCGCTCCATACTGGAATACATACAGCGTTTCATACGATGTTCATCGTGATTATCTTTCCGGTGGTATCGGATTTCAAGCAATGGCAGATCAGGCAGCAGGAATCATTTCAACTTACAGTGCAAGTGCAATGTATTCATATAATCTCTCTACTGGCCCAAATTTTAATATCAAAGCAGGTTTCGAAGCAAGATATTTTTATAAACAGCTTGATTGGGATAAATTAACTTTTGGTGATCAGATCAATTCTCAATGGGGATTTGTTTATCCTACAAAAGAAGCCACTCCTGGGAAATTGTCAAAGAGCGGACCTGATTTTTCAGTAGGATTGCTTGGGTACAATAAGAGTTATTTTTTCGGGATTGCTATTCATCACTTAACTGAACCCAATGAAGGATTTCTCGAGAACAGTGCAGACAGCCATTTGCCTAGAAAATTAACAATTCATGCAGGAGCTATCTTTGATGTAAACGTTGAATATTATAGAGGGAAACGTTTGAAAAGACGTGTTGAAGATCCAACTTTTTCTCCCAATGTTATTTTTCAGTGGCAGAGAAATCTTAAACAATTTAATTATGGATTCTATTACAACCAGTATCCATTAATTTTAGGTCTTTGGTACAGGCATAGTTTAGCTAATATTGATGCTATCATTGCATTGGTAGGATTACAGGCGAACGTGTTTAAAATTGGTTATAGTTATGATCTTACAGTTAGCAAGCTGGGTACTGGAACCGGTGGTTCACATGAAATATCTGTAGGATGGAAACTTCCATGTAAACCTGAAAAGAAACGAATAAAAGTAATACATTGTCCAACATTCTGATAAATATTTTAAAAATTATACACAATGAATACATTCATTAAACCTTTCATTAAATCATTACCTTTTTTAGGAATTCTTTTTTTTACATCTTGTGTAAAAGAAGAATCATCAACAACTGGTTGGGAATACAATGATTCAAAAAATGGCGGTTTTGAAAGAGTGCCATTTGAAGAACAAGAAACAGGTCCTGGATTAGTATTAATTCAGGGAGGTACATTCACTATGGGACGTACTGAACAGGAAGTAATGTATAATTGGGATAATATTCCTCGCAGGGTCACTGTTTCCTCATTTTATATGGATCAAACAGAAATCAGGAATTTTGATTATCTGGAATATCTTTATTGGGTAAAAAGAGTTTATGGTGTTGACTATCCTGAAGTTTGGAAAAAAGCTGTTCCAGATACTTTAGTTTGGAGAAGCAAATTAGCTTATAATGAACCACTGGTTGAGAATTATCTCCGTCATCCTTCATACCGTGATTATCCTGTTGTTGGTGTCAGTTGGGTGCAAGCAACAAATTATTGTGCTTGGAGAACAGATAGAGTCAATGAAAATATAATGATTCGTGAAGGTATCTTAAAATGGTCACCTACTGATCAGTCAAATGAAAATAACTTCAATACTGATGCTTATCTTGCAGGACAATATGAAGGAGTTGTAAGAGATGAACTGACTAATATTGATCCTAGCAGTCAGGGAACACGAAAAGTTAAAGTTGAAGATGGAATACTTCTTCCTAAATATCGTCTTCCTACTGAAGCAGAATGGGAGTTTGCAGCACTTGGATTAATTGGAAATACGTTATATGAACGTATTGTTGAAAGAAGATTATATCCATGGAACGGACATGTAACTAGAACTGATATGCAATCAAACATGGGACAAATGGTTGCTAACTTTGTTAGAGGTCGTGGTGATTATATGGGTGTCGCAGGAAATCTCAATGATGCAGCTGATAGAACAGCACCGGTTATATCTTACTGGCCCAATGATTATGGACTATATAATATGGGTGGAAATGTAGCTGAATGGGTTATGGATGTTTACCGCCCACTTACATTGGAAGATATGAATGATTTAAGCTCTTTCAGAGGTAACCGTTATAAAACACAAAAAAGAGATGCTGAAGGCGCTTTGGTTGATAAGGATAGTTTAGGAAGAGTAGTCATGGTAGATGTTGATGAAAAAGATAATATCAATCGTAGAAACTACAAAAAAGCTGACAACATTAATTATCTTGATGGCGATTGGGCTTCAAGTATTTATTTTGATGAAGAATTTGACAAAGATAAAAGCGAAAAAGCAATGTACAACTACGGTGCAAGTTCTATGTTAAATGATAAAGCACGTGTTTATAAAGGTGGATCATGGAAAGATAGAGCATATTGGATGAGCCCTGGTACCAGAAGGTATCTTGATGAAGAACAGGCAACTGATTTTATTGGATTTAGATGCGCTATGGCACGTGTTGGCGCTCAGATTAAAGGAAAATAATTTTTAAACGCATATGAATCTTAAACCCCATCTGAAATTTTCATGATGGGGTTTTTAATTTAAAAAGAACATGCAATACACAAGCATTGAAGAATTATATACGATTTATAAAAAAAATCCTGTAATAACTACTGATAGCCGCAATATACCTCAAAATTCAATTTTCTTTTCTCTGAAAGGTGATAATTTTAATGGTAATACTTTTACTCAAAAAGCAATGGAAAATGGTGCTTCTTTTGCTGTTGTTGATGAAATTAAATATAAAATAAATAATCAATGTTTACTAGTTGCTGATGGTCTTCAAGCATTACAGGAACTGGCAAAATATCATCGAAAACAACTACAAACCAAAGTTATTGGTATTACTGGAACCAACGGAAAAACGACCACCAAAGAATTAATTTATGCTGTATTGTCAACAAAATATAAAACCTTTGCTACACAAGGCAATTTGAACAATCATGTTGGTGTGCCTTTATCTGTTTTAGCTATTCGTCCTGAAACTGAACTGGCAGTGATAGAAATGGGAGCCAATCATATTGGAGAAATAGCAGAATTGTGCAAAATTTCGCAACCAGATTTAGGTTTAATAACTAACATTGGAAAGGCTCACCTTGAAGGGTTCGGTAGTTATGAAGGAATTATTCAGGCAAAAAGTGAACTATATAATTATTTAAAAAGCAAAACAAATTCAATATTTATCAATGTTGACGATGATATTCTTCGGAAGATTTCGGAACATATGCAAAAAATTGAATATACTATTTCATCTGAATCAAACTGTTTTGCAAAAGAAATTTTTTGCAATCCTTTTGTAAATATTAATATTGAAATTCAACAAAAACAAAAACTGATTCAATCTCAATTGATAGGCGCTTACAATGCCCAGAATATAATGGCTGCAGCATGTATCGGCAATTATTTTGGTGTTGATTTAGATAGTATAAAATCAGCAATTGAAAATTACAAACCAACAAACAATCGTTCACAATTTACCCGCACAGAAAAAAATCAGTTGATTGTTGATGCGTATAATGCCAATCCAACAAGCATGGAAGCAACATTGAAAAATTTTTCCGAATTACAAATGGGAAATAAAACCGCTATAATCGGTGATATGCTTGAGCTTGGTAAAGATAGCGACAATGAACATCAGGCAATTATTTCTTTACTGAAAAAATATAATTTCCATCAAGTAATATTGGTGGGAAAAATATTTTATTCTTTGGATTCTGAATTTAATCGCTTTATTAGCACGGAAGAAGCTTACACTTGGATACAAAAAAATCCAATCAGCAATGCATCCGTTTTAATAAAAGGATCCAGAGGAATTCGACTTGAAAAATTAATAGAACTTCTTTAATTATTCTGAACTTCTTTAAAATGAATACTTACAAAGTAATCGGATTAATGTCTGGAACATCGCTGGATGGTGTTGATATTGCTTTTTGTGTTTTTAGAAAGAAAGAAAAAAAGTGGTCGTTTGAAATCAAAGCAGCTGAAACCATTGATTATTCTAAGGATTGGATAAAAAAATTAAGTACAGTTGAAAAAAGTAATGCGTTTACTTTGGCTCAAACCAACGTGGAATATGGTCATTACCTTGGGCAACTGGTAAAAAATTTTATTATTAAAAATAAAATTTTTCCTGACTTTATCAGTTCTCACGGACATACAATTTTTCATCAACCGGAAAAAAAAATTACGTTACAGATTGGTGATGGAGCTGCAATAGCTGCTGTTGCTGGTCTTCCAGTGGTCTGCGATTTTCGTTCTACCGATGTTGCGCTTGGTGGACAAGGTGCGCCACTTGTGCCAATCGGAGATAAATATCTTTTCTCTGAATACGATCTTTGCTTGAATTTAGGCGGTTTCAGCAATATTTCATTTGATAAGAGAAAAGAACGAATCGCTTTTGATATTTGTCCAGCAAATATTATTCTTAATAAACTTGCTGAAGAATCAGGCACTTCCTTTGATAATAAAGGGCTTCTTGCACGCAGTGGAAATTTTAATAAAGTCTTGTTTGATGAATTAAATTCACTTTTATATTATTCTCTGTATCCACCGAAATCATTGCGAAAAGAATGGATGATTAATAGTTTTCATCCAATTATTAATAAATATAAAATCCCTGTTAATGATAAATTAAATACAGTTTGCGAACATATTGTTTTTCAAATCGGACAAGCAACTTATTTTAAACAATCAAAAAAAATGCTTGTCACCGGCGGTGGCGCTTTTAATGATTATCTGATTGAACGCATCAAAGAGCATGCGCACCATGAAATATTTATTCCTTCAAAAAAAATCATTCTTTTTAAAGAAGCGTTAATATTCGCTTTTCTCGGCGTATTGAGAATGGAAGAAAAACCAAACTGCCTGAAATCAGTGACTGGTGCGATAAAAGACAATATTGGCGGAGCCATATATCTTCATTGATTTTTTTTTGGTAACTAATTAACATTGCAAGGTTGAATAGTAATTTCAATTTTTGCAGGGAATAAAATTCCTTTTACTATCATTGTAAAAAGAGAATTCGCCATGTTTTTTTATCTGCAAAAAAAATCATTCTTCATTAGTTTCATCATTACAATTCTATTTGTAAATTTTTCTTTTGCAAATTCATTAACCCTTCAAAATAGTAATAAAAGCAAGCCTTTTATTCATCTGACAAAAATTTCTACGGATGATCAATTTCAAGTCATCAATAAAATATCTAAAAATCCTTTATGCGTTAAAATTGTTGATTCGTTAGGAAATCCTGTTGCGAACATTCCTGTTTTTTTTGAAAAAGTTATTATCCCTGAAAATGCTTTAGGTGTTAAATTATCTCTAGATACAGTATATACAGACCAACTAGGCATAGCAAAAACTTCTTTGATATTTGGTAATAAATCCGGAGAATATGTTTTTATGGCACGATGTCCAGAAATGATAGAAGATATTATACTTTTCAAATTATATGCATATCCAACAAATTGGTTGTTCTTTCTTTTCACAGGGCTTTTAGGCGGATTAGCTATTTTTCTTTTAGGTATAAACCGCATGGGCAAAGGACTTCAGCAAACAGCAGGCGATCGGTTACGAAATATTTTGAAATCACTTACGAATAATCCTGTTGTTGCTGCAAGTTCAGGAATATTTATTGCGATGATTTTGCAAAGTAGCGGTGCTACAGCAGCTATGTTGGTTAATTTTGTTAATGCCGGTCTGATGACATTTGCACAAACTATCTGGGTGCTGTTTGGCGCAGGTATTGGAGCGTCAATCATTGCGCAACTTATAGCTTTTAAATTAACCGATTATGCCTTGCTCATGCTTGCTATCGGTACGTTTGCTTATTTTTTTATTAAATCTGATTTTATTAAAAATTTAGGAGAAACCTTACTTGGCATTGGCATGCTGTTTTTTGGTCTTTACATCATGTCTGAAGCCTTTTATCCACTGGAGAATTACAAACCCTTCCTTTATGCTCTTTCGCAACTTCAGAATCCTTTTTTAGGTTTATTAACCGGTTTTGTTTTAACTGCATTGGTTCAAAGTAGCGGCGCTTTCATCGGTATTTTGATTATGCTTTCAATTCATGGAATGATTGGTCTTGAAGCCGCAATACCACTCGTTTTTGGGGCCAACATTGGAACTTCCATTTCAGGATTATTGGCAACTATCAATACAAATCGTGAAGCGCACAAAGTGGCGATTTCATTGACAGTCATTAAAATTATTGGTGTGTTTATTTTCATCTGGTGGATTCCTTCTTTTACAAAAATGATATTATATATTTCAAATGATTTTCATTTTATAAAATATACTTCAAATGCGCGAATTTTAGCAACACCAAGGCAAATAGCGAATGCACATACTTTTTTTAATGTGGCTCTTGCAGTGATTGGGTTGCCATTCACAAATAAACTTATAAACCTGATTGATCGCCTCGTTCCGAGAAAAACATATACTGAAGAAGAAACGTTTAAATTAAAATTTCTTGATGACGCATTGCTCTCAACGCCAACGCTGGCAATTGGTGTAGCAAAAAAAGAAACGCTGCGCATGGGCCAAACGATAGAAAATATGGTGAAAGAATGCATGCTTCCTTTTACTGAACGTAACAAAGAAATTATCAACGAGATAATGTATTCAGAAAAAAAAGTACAATTTTTATTCAATAAAATAAATCCTTATCTAATCAAACTCAGTAGGGAAAATATTCCCGGTAAAGGATTAGATGAAGTATTTCTCATCATGTTCACGATAAAGGAACTTGAACAAATTAATAATATTATTTCTGAAAAAATTTCAGTTGAAGCAAAACAATGGTTTTCGTTAAAAACAGAATTTTCTGATGAAGGGAAAAAAGAATTAATCCGATATTATGAAATCACTGTAGAGCAGATGAACAGAGCGATTGAAGCTTTTGCAGAAATGAATATTCACGAAGCAAGAATATTAAAAAAGAAATTTGAAAGAGGTTCAGTTATTGCTCGAGAATTTGAATTGAACCATTATATGAGGTTGAAAAATGAAATTAAAGAATCTCTTGAAACAAGCAACTTACATATTGAACTAATCAATATACTTAAAATGATCAATGAACACGCTACGAATATTGCAAAATTATTGCTCGAAAGAATTGAGAAAAATGCAAATTGAATTTATCTCCTGAAATTTTTAATCTATATAAACTTCCAGTATTTTTGCCTTATTCAAAGGATTCAACTTCACCAGTTCAAAGACAGAAGGTAAAAGGATACAATCAGATTTATTGATTTGCATTTTTCCTTCCTGATAATCCAATTCAAATGAACCTTCTTCACAAATATATATAACAAATGAATCTGTTTTTTGATAATCTCGTTCTGTCTTTTTATCAAGATGTAAAATATTTGTGGTAAAATAAGGGCATTTGACAAGCGCTACCGATTTATTCATTACCGATTGATAATGAGTTTTAACATCCTGAACAAAATTAAAATCAAGAGCATCTAACGCTTGATTGACATGTAATTCACGTGGTTTGCCATCATCACCATTTCTGTCCCAATCATAAATGCGATAAGTAATATCAGATGTTTGTTGGATTTCAGTCAGAAGCAAACCAGGACCTAATGAATGTATTTGGCCTGCAGGAATAAAATAAACATCTCCTGACTTTGCATGAACATTATTTAATATTTTTTTTATAGAATTATTTTTTACATGTTCGGAATACAGCTCCTTGTTCATTTTTTGATTAAATCCACTTACGAGAACAGCATTTTCATCAGCTTGATTGATATACCACATTTCTGATTTCCCCAAGCATTGATGACGTTTCAAAGCCATTTCATTGTCAGGATGAACTTGAACAGATAAATAATCAGTAGAATTTAAAAATTTTATCAATACCGGAAATTCATTGCCATACGTTTCATAAACTTTTTCACCAACCAAATCGCCCATGTAAATTTCCAACAATTCATTCAATTCATTTCCTGCAAGAAAACCATTTTCGACAACTGACTGATCTTCTTTAATGCCTGAAATCATCCATGCTTCACCACAATTGGGCAAAGGAGAAAAATCTAATCCAAGATGTGTTTTTATTTTTTGACCACCCCAGATTTTATCTTTAAAAATTGGTTTGAATTTTAAAGGATATAATGAATTCATTTGTTAAAAAAATAATTTAACGAATTACGAAAAAAAAAAAATGAGAAACAAATTATAATAATTATTTTTTCTTGAGTAAATTTGATACAAATATGTAATCACAATTTTTCATTATGATTATCATTGGAATAACAGGCACGCTTGGCGCAGGCAAAGGAACGATTGTTGATTATCTTGTGAAAGAGAAAGGTTTTGTTCATTTTTCTGTCCGTGCATTTTTAATTGAAGAAATTAAAAAACGTGGATTGACAGTTGACAGAGACTCAATGATAACCATTGGGAATGAGTTGCGCGCTAAACATTCGCCGGCATTTATTGTTGAGCAACTTTTTGAACAAGCTCAAAAAAGCGGAGAAGACTGCATTATTGAAAGTATTCGTGCAGTTGGAGAAGTGGAATCTTTAAAGGGAAAAGGTAAATTTTATCTTATTGCTGTTGATGCAAATCCTGAAATCCGCTACCAACGCATTATTCAGCGGAAATCAGAAACAGACCATGTTTCTTTTGAAACTTTTCTTATGAATGAAAAAAGAGAAATGTCATCGGATGATAAAAATAAACCGAATCTTTCTTTGTGTATTCAAATGGCAGATGTTGTGATTATGAATAATTCTACAATTGAAAATTTACAAAATCAATGTGAATTTTTTTTAAAGAACATACATTTTAATCAGTAATTTTATATTTTTAATTTAGTTCTAATTTTTCTTAAATGAATAATATTAAAATAAATGCACGACTTTCATGGGATGAATATTTTATGGAAGTTTGTGAAACTATATCAAAACGTGCTACCTGCGATAGAGGTCGCAGTGGCTGCGTGATTGCAAGAGACAAGCAAATACTTGTCACGGGTTATGTGGGTTCACCCAAAGGTCTTGAACATTGCGATGATGTTGGACATATGATGAAAAAAGTTCTCCATGAAGACGGTTCAATTTCTCAACATTGCGTCCGAACGGTTCATGCGGAACAGAATGCAATCTGCCAGGCAGCACGTTTAGGAATCGCTTTAGAAGGCGCTACTTTGTATTGCAGAATGACACCTTGCCGCACTTGTGCCATGATGATTATTAACTGTGGAATTGTGAAAGTTATTTGTGAAAAAAAATATCATGCCGGAGCTGAATCGGAATCAATGTTTCAAAAAGCAGGAATTATTTTAGAATATTTCAGTGAAGAAATTCAAGAGTATAAAAATCAATAATCATTTCAGTTCTGATATTTAAATAAATTTTTTTCTTTGGCAATTAATTCCAGCATCAATTTTATTTTATAAAGAAAAATAGAAAGCTAATTGATAAGCTTTCTATTCCTTTTGGCTTGTGAGTAAGAAGAAGAATTAAACAACAATATTAATTATCCTTTTTTTAACGATAATAATTTTTTTAGGCGTTTTTCCATCCATCCATTTCTGAATTTTATCATCAGCAAGAACGATTTTTTCTATTTCATCATTCTCAAGGCTCAATGGAAGTTCAATATTCATCCTTGTTTTACCATTAACTGAAACCGGATAACTGAACGTATTTTCTACTAAATAAACTTCATTGAATTTTGGAAACGTAGCATTTACAATACTTTCATCATGACCAAGCTGCTGCCACAATTCTTCCGCAACATGTGGTGCAAATGGCGCAATGGCGAGCACCAGCGGTTCAAGTATTTTTCGTTTATTGCATTTTAATTCACTCAATTCATTTACACAAATCATGAACTGGCTTACAGCCGTGTTAAATGAAAAACGTTTAATATCTTCGTCAACTTTTTTAATTGTTTTGTGTAATGATTTTAATTCATCTGCAGTTGCTTCTTCTTCTGAAATTTTTAGTTGTCCTTCTTTATCAAAAAATAAACGCCAGAGTTTTCTCAAGAAACGATGAACACCATCAATTCCATTGGTATCCCAAGGTTTTGACATTTCAAGTGGACCTAAAAACATTTCATACAAACGAAGTGTATCAGCGCCATATTTTTCAATAATGATATCTGGATTTACAACGTTGAACATGGATTTTGACATCTTCTCAACAGCCCATCCACAGCGATATTTGCCGTCTTCATCAAAAATAAATTCAGCATTTTTATATTCCGGATGCCAATTGCAGAAAGCTGTTGTGTCCAAAATATCATTGCTAACCATATTTACATCAACATGAATTTCTGCAACATCATATTGATCTTTCAGCGTATGTGAAACAAATTTATTTGTACCATTAATTCTATAAACAAAATTTGAACGACCTTGTATCATCCCTTGATTGATAAGCTTTTTGAAAGGCTCGTCTTTGCAAGCTATTCCAATATCAAATAAAAATTTATTCCAAAAACGTGAATAAATTAAATGTCCTGTGGCATGTTCAGTTCCGCCAATATAAAGGTCAACGTTTTCCCAATATTGATTTGCTTCTTTTGAAAAATATTCATTATTATTTTGCGGATCCATATAACGCAAATAATAACCCGATGAACCTGCAAAACCAGGCATAGTGCTCAATTCAATCGGATAACCTTCTTTGGTTTTCCAATCTTTTGCACGACCAAGTGGCGGTTCGCCTTTTTCTGTAGGTAAAAAAGCATCTATTAGAGGAAGTTCCAAAGGCAAATCTTTTTCATCAAACACATATGGAATTTCATTTTTATAATAAACAGGAAAAGGCTCACCCCAGTAACGTTGGCGACTGAATATCGCATCACGCAAACGAAAATTAACCTTTATTTTTCCAATCCCTTTTTGTTCAATATATTTTTTTGTTTTCTGAATCGCTTCATGTACTTTCAATCCTGTGATAAATCCTGAATTGACCATCAATCCTGCTTTTGAATCTTTTGATTCACTCCACGTAGCAGGATCGCTTTCTGTTTCTCCTTCAGGAACGACAACCTGTTTGATAGGTAAATTAAAATGTCGTGCAAAAGCAAAATCCCTGCTATCGTGCCCAGGCACTGCCATGATAGCGCCTGTGCCATATCCCATCAGCACGTAATCGCTTATCCATATTGGAATTTCTTCGTTGGTCAGCGGATTGATCGCATAAGCGCCGGTAAACACGCCGCTCACTTTTTTAACATCTGCCATTCGCTCGCGCTGCGTGCGTTTGCGGGTTTCATCAAGATATGTTTCAACTATAGGAAGTTGTTCAGGTGTGGTTAACTGTTGCACCAACTTGCTTTCAGGAGCAAGCACCATAAAGGTTACGCCAAAAATTGTGTCAGCACGAGTAGTGAAAATTTCAACCTCACCCCAGCCCTCTCCAGAGGAGAGGGAGCTGCCTTGATCTTTGTCATAAACAGAAGGTTGTTGCTGAAGTACATCCTTAATTTTATTAACTACAACTTCCGGCTGTGCAATTACTTCTTCATTTTTATATCGGATAACTTTAAATCCTAATTCATTTAAACGCTGTGTTCTTAAAGCGTCTTCTTCTTTGGTTAAATCATGAATATGCCCATCAATCTCAATGATTGTGCTTTTTTCCAGACAAACAAAATCAGCAATGTATTTATCAATAATATGTTGGCGTCGTATCCTATATCCGGCTTTACTGTTCCGTAAATGTTGCCATATAATGGATTCGGCTAATGAAGGATTGCATCGCATTTCCTTTGCTTTGTCCAGTAATAAATTCCATGTTGCAGCATCACTATGAAAATAACCAGGAACATCATTCTCGTCTGCATTTTCGCCCTCTCCTCTGGAGAGGGTTGGGGAGAGGTTGAATTTGATTTCTGCGCCTTCTGAACGACCAATCCAGTTGCGTTGCATTTCTTTGAGAGAATCTGTCCATTCAACATTATCAAGCCCTTCGAGCAAACGCTGTGAATATGCGGTAATGCGTAACAGCCATTGCTTCATTTCTTTTTGTTCAACAGGATAACCGCCGCGAACAGACAATCCATTCACTACTTCATCATTTGCCAAAACAGTACCAAGCTGCGGACACCAGTTCACTAAAGTTTCAGCCAGATAAACTAAACGATAGTTCAGCAAGATTTCCTGCCGTTCTTTTTCATTCATGGCTTTCCATTCAGCAGCAGAAAATTGTTTTGTTTCGCTGCAAGCTGCATGTATCAGGGCATTGCCGTTTTGTTCAAATTTTTTTATTAACGTTTCAATAGATTCGGCTTTGTTGGTTTTAAGGTTATACCAATGTTTGAAAAGTTGAATGAAGGTCCATTGTGTCCATTTATAATAGTTAGGATCACAAGTTCTTACTTCGCGGCTCCAGTCGTATGAAAAGCCAATCTTATCAAGCTGTTCGCGATAACGTTTAATATTTGTATCTGTGGTAACAGCCGGATGTTGGCCTGTTTGAATGGCATATTGTTCAGCAGGTAGCCCGAATGCATCATATCCCATGGGATGCAACACATTAAAACCTTGCATGCGTTTGTATCTTGAATAAATATCAGAAGCAATATATCCCAGTGGATGCCCCACGTGCAAGCCAGCTCCGGACGGATACGGAAACATATCCAATACATAAAATTTTGGACGATTTTTATCTACATCAACTTTATAGATATTTTTCTCTTGCCAGTATTGCTGCCACTTTTGCTCAATTTCATTAAAGTTGTATTCCATTTGAAATTTAAATTATAATACTTTAAAAATGTTTAATTTTTTACTATCAACTACCCAAATTGTTTGCGAATTTAGGAAAAGTAAAGTAAAATTTGAGGGATAATGAATTAGAAATATTAAATTTAGTAATTTTGCCCATAGCAAAAATCAATATGTCAAAGCAACAAAATAAAGTTGACGCTTCAACCCGTCGCCGTTTAAGAACTTCCTACATAACAAGTGTGATAAGTATTTCATTGGTGCTTTTCATGCTGGGATTGCTTGGATTGATACTTCTCCATGCAAAAAAAATCTCTGACCATGTAAAAGAAAACATCGGTTTGACCGTTTTCATCAATGATAATGCAAAAGAAGCTGATATTCTTAGTTTTCAAAAAGATATCAATGCAATGACAGGTGTGAAAGCATCAGATTATATAAGCAAAGAAGAAGGTGCAAAAGAATTAAAACAAGATTTAGGAGAAGATTTCTTGAATTTTCTTGGCTATAATCCGTTGCATCCGTCCATTGAAGTATTTCTGAAAGCTGATTATGCCAACAATGATAGCATTCCTTCCATTGAAAAAAAATTAATGCAGAATAAAGATGTCAAAGAAGTGGTTTATATCAAATCATTAATAAAACAAGTGAATGACAATGTGAAAAAAATTACATTGGTCTTGCTGGTATTGAGTTCTATTCTGTTGTTGATAGCTGTTGCTTTAATTAGTAATACGATTCGGCTTTCGGTTTTTGCCAAACGTTTTTTAATTAGAAGCATGCAATTGGTAGGAGCTACAGAATCATTCATTCGTCGTCCGTTTATTATCAAAGGCATTGTTCAAGGCATTTATGGTTCATTGATTGCAATGTTCCTTTTAACAGTAATAATTTATATCGTCAGACAAAAAATTCCTGAAATCATAAATTTAAAAGATTATGATCTTTACCTTTATGTCTATGGAATCGTTACTTTTCTTGGTATTGTAATTTCCTGGATTTCCAATTATCTCGCAGTTAGAAAATATTTAAGAATGAAAACAGATTTTTTATATTTATGAGCACAAAACAAAAAAGTAAAGAAAAAAGCAGCCCAATGTTTACATTCGGCATGAGCAAAAAAAATTATATTCTTTTGGGAATAGGTTTGTTTTTTATTGTTCTCGGGTTTATCCTGATGAGTGGTGGCGGTTCTAAAGATCCAAATGTTTTTAGTGAAGATCTTTTTAATTTCAGACGACTCACACTGGCTCCAATTATTATTATTATTGGTTTTGCTATTGAATTTTTTGCCATCATGCTTAAGTTTGATGACGAGCAAGCTCAATAATCTTATTCTTTTTAATCATTTAAAACTATTATCTTTTGACTTCAATCGAAGCTGTTATTCTTAGTATTGTTGAAGGAATCACGGAGTTTCTGCCGATTTCTTCTACTGCTCACATGGTGTTTACCTCGTCAGCCATGGGCATTGAAAAAGATGCTTTCACAAAACTGTTTGAGGAATCTATTCAGGTTGGAGCTATATTTTCAGTTGTTTTGCTTTACTGGCGAAGCTTTTTTGATTTTAAAAAGATCAATTTTTATTATAAGCTTGTTGTAGCGTTTATTCCTGCAGCAATTATTGGTGTTTTATTTAAAAAACACATTGAAGAATTATTGGGAAATCCCATGTTTATTGCGATTATCATATTTCTCGGAGGGATTTTGTTGGTGTTCATTGATAAGTTTTTCAAAAAATCTGAAATTGATGATTTGGAAAATGTTTCTTATAAAAAGTCCTTTACTATCGGCGTATTTCAAATACTTGCCATTATTCTTCCCGGATTCAGCAGAAGCGCAGCTACTATCATTGGCGGACTTCAGCAAAAACTGACAAGAAAATTAGCTGCCGAATTTTCTTTTTTCCTTGCTGTTCCTACGTTAGCAGGCGCTTTTGTAAAAAGTATTTGGGATGCATATAAGCACAATCCTGAATTATTAACGAAACACAATATTCAAATGCTTGCCATGGGCAATATTATTGCTTTCATTGTAGCTATCATTGCGATAAAGTTTTTTATAGCTATTTTGATAAAATATGGATTTAAATTTTTTGGATATTACAGAATAATTCTCGGACTTACCATTATAATTTTATTAAGTATGGGAATTAATTTAAGAATCATTTAATGGATTATTTAGCAGGAGAGATTCTCTTAATCAACAAGCCTTATCGCTGGACTTCTTTTGATGTTATAAGAAAATTAAAAAATAAATTAATTGCTATTTTAAATACTAAAAAGTTTAAAATCGGTCATGCTGGTACGTTAGATCCTTTGGCAACCGGACTGCTTATTGTCTGCACCGGAAAATTCACTAAAAAGATTGATGAGTTCCAAGCATTAGAAAAAGAATATACCGGAACAATTGTTCTCGGAGCAACAACTCCTTCCTTTGATTTAGAAACTGAAGTTGACCAAACTTTTTCATTAGAACATATAAATTCTGAATTAATTCATCAAGTGGCAAAAAGTTTTGTTGGAGAGCAGGAACAGGTTGCTCCAATCTACTCTGCAAAGAAGATTAATGGAGAAAGAGCATATAATTTTGCTCGTCGTGGTGAAAATGTTGAGATAAAATCAAATAAAATCACAATTTTTTCGTTTGAAATAACAAAAATAGATATGCCAACAGTTGAATTCAAAATTATTTGCAGCAAAGGAACATATATCCGAGCGATAGCAAGGGATTTTGGAAAAGCGCTTGATACCGGAGCTCATCTTTCAGCACTTTGTAGGACAAGAATTGGATGTTTTACTTTAGAAAATGCTTTAAGTATTGAAGAGATTAGCTTATAATAAAAGACTGAAAATTAGTGTGTTATTTTTTTTATTTAATAAATATTTACAAATTCTTTACTTTGCTTTTTTGAAGCAGTATATTTGCAAAACCAAAAAAAGACATAAAATAATCCTGTAATTTTTTTCAAATTATGAAATTATCTGCTTTCAGATACCATTTACCTTTAGAGTTGATTGCTAGTTATCCTTTGGAAAACAGGGATGAATCAAGATTAATCGTTTTGCATAAAAAATCAAAGAAAATTGAACATCGAAAATTTAAAGATATAATCGAATATTTCAATGATGGTGATGTAATTATTCTAAATAATACTAAGGTTTTTCCTGCTAGATTGTACGGTCGGAAGGAAAAAACTGGCGCTAAAATTGAAGTTTTTCTTTTAAGAGAATTAAATTCAGAAACTCGTTTGTGGGATGTTTTGGTTGATCCGGCTAGAAAAATAAGAATCGGGAACAAATTATATTTCGGAGATGATGATTCGCTGGTTGCTGAAGTTATTGATAATACAACTTCACGTGGACGAACTATCCGATTTTTGTTTGATGGATCATACGAAGAATTTAAAAAAACCATTAATAAACTTGGTTATACGCCACTGCCAAAAATTCATCAGCGTCAGGCGGAAGATATTGACAAAGAAAGATATCAGACGATTTATGCAAAACACGAAGGTGGCGTTGTGGCACCTTCAGCTGGATTTCATTTCAGCAGAGAGCTTATCAAGCGAATGGAATTGAAAGGAATTAATTTTGCAGAAGTAACTCTTCACGCTGGACTTGGCAATTTCAGAAGCGTTGATGTTGAAGATTTGACAAAACATAAGATGGATTCAGAGCAGATGATTATTGAAGAACCTGCAGCAATCCTAGTGAATAAGACCAAAGAAAACAAAAAGAAAGTTTGTGCTGTCGGTACATCTTCTTTAAGAGCTGTTGAATCTTCAGTTTCAATTGGAAAACAATTGAAACCATTTACCGGCTGGACAAATATTTTTATTTTTCCACCCTATGAATTCAGTATTGCCGATACGCTCATCACCAATCTGCATTTGCCAATGTCAACATTAATGATGACTGCAGCTGCTTTTACAGATTATGATTTCATGATGAAAGCTTACAAAGAAGCTGTAGATAAAAAATACAGATTCTTTACGTATGGTGATGCAATGCTTGTTTTGCCTGACTAAAACTTAGTATTAGTCCTGAAAATCCTTTCAAATCGGATTTATTTAAACTGATGAAGAAATATGCACTAATAGTTGCCGGTGGAATTGGTGCAAGAATGAATCAGTCAGTTCCAAAACAATTCATGTTGCTTGCAGGAAAACCTGTTTTGATGTATTCCATTGAAGCATTTTTTCAATTTTCAAATGATATTCATTTAATTGTTGTATTGCCTGAAACCCTTATCAGTCAATGGAAACAACTTTGTGCTAAATATAATTTTAAGTTTGTTCATCAAGTAGTTGCCGGTGGGAAAACGCGTTTTCATTCTGTTAAAAATGGTTTAAATGTTATTCCTGACGAAGATGGAATTGTTGCAATCCATGATGCAGCAAGACCTTTAATAACAGCCAGTCTGATAAAAAAATTATTTGAAGATACTGAAAAATATGGCAATGCAATACCAGCTTTGCCGATGAAGGATTCGATGAGAATAATTTCGGAGAAAGGAAATAATCCAATTGACAGAAGTAAATTAAGAATCATTCAAACGCCACAATGTTTTAATATTAAAATTATAAAGCAAGCGTTTATTCAGCAATATCGGGATGAATTTACCGATGATGCCACAGTCATTGAAAGCGAAGGTCATTCCATTCATCTGACGGATGGAGATGAAAATAATATTAAAATTACTACACTTGCGGATTTGAATTATTTGGAGTCTATTTTACTCTTAAAGAATCTTTAAAAATAAAAACTGTTTTTAAAAACTAATAATCCTTTTCCCTAATTCATCTTCAGTAATCGTAATATTCACAATATCTTCAGGCAATAGCTCTTCAATCTTTTCAGGCCATTCGATAAAGCAGTAGGACTCGCTGTAGATATAGTCTTCGTAGCCAATATCAAAAGCTTCTTTTATGTTTTTGATGCGATAATAATCCATGTGAAAAATGGATTCTGCTGATGCTGATTTATATTCATTAATAATAGCAAAGCTCGGACTGTTCACCAATTCTTTCACACCCAAATAGCTGCAAATAGCTTTGATAAGCGTTGTTTTGCCAACACCCATCCTGCCATAGAAAGCAAACACTTTGTTTTCGGGGAATGTTTTTAAAATAATTTTACCTGCATTCAGGTAATCTTCAATGGTTTTACAAATTAACTCTGCCATGAAAAATTATTTTGCTTTGAGAAAAATAAATGGAATCATCAGCTCTTCGATAGAAATACCGCCATGTTGAAAGGTATCTTTGTAGTAGTTTGAAAAATGATTTTGATTATTTGGATACACAAAAAAATCATTTTCTCTGCAAAAAATATACGAAGAACTTACATTTGCTTTAGGCAGATAAACATCCTGCGGATTCTTGATTTCGTAAATCTCTTTTTTATTGTATTGCAACGACTTTCCAATCTTGTATCTCAGGTTGCTGTTCGTTGATCTTTCGCCAACTACGCGAACAGGATTTTTAACTTGTACCGAACCATGATCTGTTGTAATGACAATATTTACCTTGTTTTCAGCCAAAAAATTTATAACTTCCATCAACAGAGAATGCTCGAACCATGAAACGGTTAATGACCTGTAAGCCTTTTCATCACTGGCGAGTTCGCGAATGATTTCCATTTCCGTGCGTGCGTGCGAAAGCATATCCACAAAATTGTAGACAAGAACATTCAACTTATTCGAGAGCAAATTTGGAAGTGTGTCCATGTATCTTTTTGCAGCATCCAGTCCAAGAATTTTTGAATATTTCCATTTGATATCTTCTTTGCCAAGACGTTTCAGCTGTTCAGCCAGTAGGCTTTCTTCGTAAATATTTTTCGAACCTTCGTCATCTTCATTCAACCAAAGTTGAGGATATTTTTTTTCAATTTCTGATGGAAGCAAGCCGGCAAAAAAAGCATTTCTTGAATAATGTGTAGCAGATGGTAAAATACTTAAAAAGAGTTCATCTTTTTCAACTCTGTATTTATTTTCGATGATAGGTTGCACGGCTTTCCATTGGTCATAACGGAAATTATCAATAACGATAATAAACAGAGGCGTATTATCATTGAACAAAGGATTAATTTTTTCTTTAAATAATGTGTGAGAAAAAACAGGTTTTTTTTCTGTTTTTCCATTGATCCAATCCGGATAATGAGCTTCAAAATATTTGCAAAACGTGTGATTGGCTTCTTGTTTCTGTAAGTTAAGCACTTCTTCCATACTTTCGTCTTTTGATCTTTCAAGCTCCAATTCCCAGAAAACAATTTTTTTATAAATGTCTGACCAGCCTTTAAAATCAAGTCCTTCGTTGATTGCCATGCCGATATTTTTGAATTCTTGTTGATAATCGGAAATAGTTTTTTTACTGATTAATTCTTTGTTCTCAAATATTTTCTTCAGGCAAAGCAGAATCTGATTCGGCTTAACCGGTTTGATGAGATAATCGGCAATGTTAGAACCAATGGCTTCTTCCATTACATGTTCTGTTTCATTTTTTGTAATCATCACAACAGGAATCCCCGGATGATTATTTTTAATGAAATTCAATGTGTCTAAACCAGACAACCCTGGCATATTTTCATCTAGAAAAATAATATCGAAATATTCCTTCTTTAGCATGTTTAATGCTTCATCTCCGCTGTTTGTAATGTCAACGTGAAACCCTTTTTCATTCAAAAAAATGATGTGTGGTTTCAATAAGTCTATCTCATCATCAGCCCAAAGAATTTTTATCTTGTCCATAATTTAAAATATAAGTTTAAAAGAAAATGTATAGATAGATAGAACGAGGAATGATTAATATTGTTGTTCATGAGGTTTTGGTGTAAGATTAAATTTTTCAGGATGTCTTGCGCCAATTTTTTTATAATATTCATTGATGACTTCAAAATCTTTTTTAATATCTCCGGTTATTTTAAGTTCCGGACCAATACCGCCACGCTTATGTTTAAAATCAATGAAGCAAAAGTATATAGGCACATGGGCTTCCTGCGCAATATGATAAAATCCATGTTTCCAGTTTGCATTATATTTTCGTGTGCCTTCAGGTGTGATGGTTAAATAAAAAGTATCGTATTTATTGTACATCTCAACTGCTTGTGAAATAATATTGCGCACTCTGCTTCTGTCAACAGGAACTCCTCCCAAAGACCTTAAAATTGGACCAAGCGGGAATTTGAATAAATCTTTTTTTATAAAAATTTTTGTTTCGACTTTTAAAAAATAGAAAGCTAATTTGCCAATAATGAAATCATAATAGCTGGTGTGAGGAGCAACAATAAATACACATTTTTTAATTTTATCTTTTGGGAAATCACTGGTAATTTTCCATCCTAACAACCACAGGAAAAATTTTGCTAAATAATAAGCCATAATTATAAAATTGGATTTCTTTTTTATAAAACAAAATTAATAAGTTTCATGGTTGCAAATACAGAAATGAATGAATATTGATTTACTGATTTTTTCTGATTAATGAGATTTTTTGCATTGCGTTTCAATCATCTCTTTTGCTTTGCTATTGCCCAAGCGATACGCTGCATTGAAGTCATTGCAAGCTTCTTCTGGTTTATTCATATTCAGAAAAGTGAAACCACGATTTAATAAAGCTGTTTGGTCATTAGGTATTTTATTCAAAACGTAATTAAAATCTTTAATCGAATTATCGTAGTCTTTAAACATAGCTCGTGCAATTCCCCTGTTTTTATGGGCATCCAAATGGTCAGGCATGAATTTTAAAGCGCTGTCAAGATCAGCAAGAACATTTTTATAATCTTGTCTATTCAAATAAATCAAACTGCGATTGTAATAAGCTACCGCATTATCATGTTTTAATAAAATGGATTTTGAATAATCATCAAAAGCTCCATTCATATCGCCAATATTGAATTTCACAAGACCACGGTTGTAATAGGCGCTTTCTTCTTTTGGATATTTTTTAATTATATCAGAAAATAATGAATCGCTGTTTTCCCATATTGGCAAGCGATTGAAGGTAGTTATTGCCAACATTAGAATCCATATTCCGGAAATAAAAAACAAATAACGTTTATATTTTTTATTCAAATTTAAAATAAAATATGCGATTAAAATATATAATCCAAGATATGATAAATAAGTGTATCGTTCGGCTACAATGGCTTTGCCTACAGGAATTAACTGGATGACCAACAATAAATTTATGAGAAAAAATCCTACGCAGAAAACAATGAATCTTCTTTGTTTTTTAAAAATATAAATGAGAAAAATTAATGCAAGAATTGAGATAAATGAAAAGTAAAAATAAACAGGAAGCGTTCCGAAAGCATGAATAGGATAGGGATGCAGAGGAGATTGCCGAAACGGATAAAATAAACTGATGAGATAAAAAGTAATGCCGCCGGAAGCGATAAAAATCCTTTCATACCAAGGAAACGATGGTGCAAAATTATAATCCATCGCTGTGTGCTGCGATTTTAAAGCGATTATACCAAACACAACAGAGAGAATAAAAAATGGAATTTTCAGCAGATTATTTTTTAATGAAAAAGATGTGTTCTTGAAGTAATCAATCAGCAGCAATAATAAGGGAAATATGACTGCTGCGGATTTTGAAAGTAATGAAAAAGTAAAAAACAAAATCGTTAAAAAATATGACATATTCTTTTTGCTGTTTGAAAAATCAATGTAGTTTATCAGTGCAATTAACAAGAAAAATGAGTATAACAAATCCTTTCGCTCGGAAATCCATGCAATGGATTCAGCGTGCATGGGATGAATGGCAAACAATAAGGAAACAAAGAGTGAAATATCATTTTTGTTGAGTAATTTTTTTATAAAAATAAAAACCAAAACAATATTAAAAGCATGAAGCATTAGATTTGTTAAATGATATCCATGACCATTCAATTGCCACCAGTTGTAGTCAATTGCCCAAGATAAGATAGTCAATGGATGATAGTTTCCCATATAAAACAAAGAGAAAAATTTATTGATATTGCCAAGATGTTGAATATCCGGATTCGTTTTGATATATCCGTAATCGTCCCAATCAACCAAATCAAAATTTAGAACTTGCTTGTATATCAAAAGATACAAGACAACAATGATTCCAAGTAAGAGATAGCAAATGGAATTATTTTCAATAAAAGATTTTGAAGTATTATTTTTTTTGTTTTGAACTTTTTTTGTTTGATTCTTTTTCATCAAACTTCTTGTTTGAAATTATTTATGACGTTCTTTTAGAATATTTATAACATCATTTAATGTTGTTTCTTTCGCAGCAAGCAGCACGAGATAATGATACATCAAGTCTGCTGCTTCATTCAAAAATTTATCCTGATTATCGTCTTTCGCTTCAATGATAAGCTCTACAGCTTCTTCGCCTACTTTTTGAGCAATTTTATTTATGCCCTTTTGAAAAAGATTTGTCGTATATGAACCTTCCGGCATATCATTTTTTCGTTGATAAATAAGGCTTTGAAGGTATAATAAAAAATTTTCGTCTTGAAATGTCATGATTTATATTTTTGATTTTTAAATACGAACTTCTATAGAATTTTCCTTTAAATATTTTTTTAAATCGTGAATAGAAATTTCTTTGTAATGAAATATGCTTGCAGCCAAACCCGCATCAGCTTTGCCTTCTGTGAATACTTCTTTGAAGTGCAACATATTTCCAGCTCCACCAGAAGCAATGATTGGAATAGAAAGACTGTCAGACAAGCGGGCAAGAGCGGAACATGCAAATCCATCTTTTGTTCCATCATGATTCATGGAGGTAAATAATATTTCTCCTGCACCTCTGGATTCAACTTCTTTTGCCCAAGAAAATAATTCTTTATTCGTAGGAATTCGTCCGCCGCTTACATAAACAATCCATTCACCGTTCTCAAATTTAGCATCAATTGCCGTGACAATGCATTGACTGCCAAAGTTTTTTGCCAATTGATCAATCAGTTCTGGTCTTTTTACAGCTGATGAATTGATAGAAACCTTATCAGCGCCGGCTCCCAACAAAGCTGCCACATCTTTTATTTCGCTAATGCCACCACCGACAGTGAAAGGAATATTCAAATGTTCGGCAATATTTCGAACCAGTTTTACAAACGTTTTTCTTCCTTCGTGAGTGGCTGTTATATCAAGAAAAACAAGCTCGTCAGCGCCTTCATCCGAATATTTTGAGCCCAACTCGATGGGATCGCCGGCATCACGCAACTCAAGGAAGTTGATGCCTTTCACCGTTCTTCCATCTTTAATATCAAGACAGGGAATAATGCGTTTTGCTAACATATTAGTGAATAATAAATTTTTTCAATTCGTCTAATTTGATGTTTCCTTCATAAATAGCTTTGCCAACGATAACCGCCGGAATACCACATTCTTCAAGGATTTCAATATCTTTTATACTGCTAACTCCACCGCTTGCAATCAGATAGAGTTCAGGAAATTCAGTTATTATTTTTTTATACAGATCAACGGATGTTCCTTCAAGCATACCGTCTTTGTTGATGTCTGTGCAAATAACTTTATTAATTCCTTGTTCAATATATTTTTTAAGAAAAGGAAATAAATCTTGTTCGGTTTCTTCGAGCCAGCCACTGATGGCAATTTTTTCATTTCTAACATCAGCGCCAAGAATGATTTTTTCTTTTCCGAAAATTTTTAACCAATGGAGCAACATATCAGGATCCATAACAGCAATGCTTCCTCCGGTTATCATAGCTGCACCAGACTGGAATGCAATTCTGACATCATCATCTGTTTTCAAACCACCACCAAAATCTATAATCAATCGTGTTTTTTGTGATATTCTTTCAAGCGTTTTCCAGTTTACGATGTGAGAGGTTTTAGCGCCATCCAGATCTACGAGATGCAAACGATGAATGCCACTGTCTTCAAACATCATTGCTGTGTCCAAAGGATCATTATAATAGATTTTTTTTTGAGCATAATCGCCTTGGCTGAGTCTCACGCATTTGCCATCAATAATATCAATTGCCGGAATAATTTCGATCATAGATTAATAAAGTTTTCTAAAATGATTGCACCGGTTTTTCCGCTTTTTTCAGGGTGAAATTGGGTTGCATAAAAATTATCTTTTTGTAATGATGCACTGAAAGGTTGAATGTAATCTGTCAGAGCAGCAGTGTTTATGCCTGTTTCAGCATAATATGAATGAACAAAATAAACATAAGAATTTTCAGAAATATTTTTAAATAGTCCGCTTTTTAGCTGCGTAATGGTGTTCCAGCCCATGTGTGGCACCTTAAGAACAGGTTTGAATTTTTTAATTTTTTGTTCAAAAACACCAATACATGTTGTGTTGCCTTCTTCCGAATGATTGCACATAAGCTGCAAGCCAAGACAAATGCCGAGTACAGGTTGTTTCAGATTTTTAATGATAACATCTAATTTTTTTTCAGAAAGATATTTCATGGTCGTGCTTGCTTCGCCAACGCCAGGGAAAAT